>SMEK01000157.1_pt1 | contig 47159 bp, 40 predicted proteins | sample 2456371 | NCBI WGS metagenome assembly SMEK01 (sample SAMN10132590, study PRJNA489261) | soil metagenome | isolation source: day1 antibiotic-loamy sand soil ammended with composted manure from dairy... | place: USA | collected 2015-04-01
CAGGCAGACGATCCTGGCAACCATATTCCTGTTAGTTCTGATTTGTAATCGGGACTCCTGAGCTTGAGATTTTCAATCCAATTCATAAAATTCTTGCTTCGCCCCTTGCCACAAAACCTTATAGCGCTGATCGCTTCACCTCACCTGAAATCCTTCAGACACCTTGCCAGGAGGATCGCCCTCCACTTCAATTGCCTCTGGATTTATCCGGAGGGGGAATAGAAATTGAGAAAAATTGGCTTTAGCCAAACGGTTTGTCATCAATCGTTATGGCATAATGTACGGCATCCTATTAATTCATATCTGGTTAAGCAAAATATTATTATTTTAGTTGAAACAATTGGTGCAGACTAAAATTTGTACACATTATTTTAATCGTAAACCGATATTTAAAATTAGTCGATGTCTGAAAACAATTCTACTTCTCAACAATCAAACCCTCAGAAAAAAAATCTTTTCACACGGTTCTTAAATTTTGTCGAATGGATGGGAAACCTACTTCCCCATCCAGTGACTTTATTTGCCATTTTCGCATTTTCGGTTATTCTCTTAAGCGGTGTGGCCGATTGGTTGGGATGGAGTGCTATCGATCCGCGTCCAGAAGGTACACCAGGAAGGTCGCCTAACGGAATCATAGCGCCGGTTAGCCTACTGAACGGCGAAGGATTAAGAATGATTATCTCCAACTTGGTGACGAATTTTACCAGTTTTGCACCCTTAGGAGTAGTATTAGTGGCTTTATTGGGTGTGGGTGTTGCAGAACGCTCAGGATTGATCAGTGCAGGAATCCGCGGATTGGTACTGAAAGCAGCTTCTTTTAAGCCCAGAGATGCCAAAAGTGGGTTTGCCGGAATTTTAATGAAACCGATTAATTTTTTACTTACTCCCAAAAACTTAGTAACGATAGCCATTTGTTTTGCCTCTGTAATATCCAATACTGCTTCGGAAATGGGATACGTGGTTTTGATACCGATGGCAGCTTATATATTCTACTCTATGGGTAGGCATCCGCTTGCTGGATTAGCTTGTGCTTTTGCGTGTGTTTCAGGAGGGTATAGTGCGAACATACTCATCGGTACAATTGATCCGTTATTGGCGGGATTGACACAGGAAGCAGCGAGAATCATCGATCCAACCTACGAAATACACGCCGCAGTAAATTATTATTTCATGTTTGTGAGTACATTTTTGATTACAGCAGTGGGTTCTTTTGTTACACTTAGAATCGTGGAACCCAAATTAGGAGCTTACAATCCGGAGAGTGCTTCCGAAGATTTGGCAGGAGAAGATCAAATGAATCCGTTGACGGAGCTTGAAAAAAAGGGATTGAAGTATGCGGGACTGTCTGTATTCGTGTTGGTAGTGCTGCTTTCATTGACCATTATTCCTGAGAATGGGGTGCTGAGAAATCCCGAAACTGGGGAAATATTAAACTCTCCATTTTTAAGAGGAATTGTTACGTTCATCTTTGTTTTCTTTTTGATTCCAGGATTCGTATATGGAAGAGTTACAGGAAGTATGAAAGATGACAAGGGGATTATAGAGGGAATGGCAAACTCTATGTCCACCCTTGGATTGTACATCGTCATTGTGTTTTTTGCGGCTCAGTTTGTAGCCTTTTTTGGATGGAGCAATTTGGGACAAATCTTTGCCGTAAAAGGCTCCGAATTTTTAAATGATATTGGTCTCACAGGCCCTGGCGTCTTTCTTGGTTTTATCATCATTTCTGCCATGGTAAACCTCACCCTGGGTTCAGCTTCTGCACAATGGGCGGTCACTGCGCCCATCTTTGTTCCGATGCTGATGCTTATCGGATATAGCCCAGAAGTCATACAAGCTGCCTACCGTATCGGAGATTCCGTGACGAATATTATAACCCCAATGATGAGTTATTTTGGACTTATCCTAGCCTTCGCAACTAAATATGTAAAAGATATTGGAATAGGTACGATTATCAGTACCATGCTTCCTTACAGCATGTTATTTTTTGTGAGCTGGGTATTGTTGTTTTTCCTTTGGGTTTTTGTGTTTCAGTTGCCGGTTGGTCCCGAAGCGCCGACTTACTATAATGTTAACTGATCAATAAGTTGAAAATCGATATTATTATAAGAGCAGCGAATCATTCCTATATTTTTCCTTTAATCTCTGAATGAAGAAGTTAAACGTTCATCAACCAGCATTTAAAACATAATATGGCAAACAGCAGCGAATATTCATTTTATGATATCGAGACACTCTTAACGCAGTTAGACTCCTCTAAAATAAAAGAAGAAGTAGATAAGCAATTGGCAGGAATTGACTTCGATACTCTCAGGGACGATGACGAGTTGATACTGGCAAAAATGGCTTTCCAAGGAGAAACCAATGCCGTTAAATACCTTTTGGAAAAAGGAGCCAACCCGAATTTGGAATCATCTACATATCATTATTACAAAGGGCCTGCAATACTTTATGCCCTTCAAAACAACCGATCCAAAACAAATACAAAAGTAGCAGTACTAAAAATGCTGATTGATCATGGAAGCGATATCAATGTACAGGTACAGTGGTTTGATGAGGAAAAGAACGATACAGTCACTGGGAACTATATAGAATACGGATTGAATCTGGCCATGGACAATCTCCATAATATGAGGAATAGTGAATACACAGAAACCAGGAAATCAGCAAGAACCCAGATCGAAGGATTACAAGCAATGCTTGACATAATAAAAGAAGCCGGTATAAACCTGAACATAGAGACTGCCCAAAAACTAGATGAGTTTTTGAAAGTACAGACAAAAACTCATCAAAGAATAAATGCCAAGGAATTCTATAAAAAAGCAATGGATGAGTTGGTAGTAGAAAACAGCATACATGATTTACCCGAAGCTGCAAAGAAAGTATGTTATGAATATCTGGAGGATGAACGTTTTATGCTTACAAAAGAATGGGTCGCATTAATAAGACATCTTGTGGATATTTCTTTGACCTTTGAAGAGGTTTCAGAAGTAGTGTATGATGAAGCTGTGTCTTTTTTGGATGATGAAGGTTGGTTATGTCAGGGATGGGAAAGCTATAATTGGTTCTCCGAACTAGTTGAGGTTTTGTCTAATGAACATGCGAGTAAAAACCCGGAATGGGCGGATTTGATGATCCTCATTATCAATGAGAGTGAAGAATTTGATGCCTCTGTTGAATGGGAAATTCAAGAATTATTGGAAGAGCCTTGGGTAAAGGCACACCCCTCTTTTCAAAAAATAGCAGCAGCTGTACAAGATCATTGATACTCAGCACTCCAATAGAAAATATCTTTTAAAGGGGAAATGGGGTTATTTTACTAAGAATCCTATCTTCATCGATTGTCCGGGTTTGCCAGCAACATCATTAGTCCTTGGATTTATCTCGAGGGGCATTGGAATGGAGATTAAATGTTTTTAGCCGAAAAGTTTTTCATCAATCGGCCCCTCGTATAGTGGATTATGTTGCTAAACCATAGCTGACCGATCATCCATAATACCCTTCGCCTAAAGCCTCCTTTGCCCACCCGTCGACGGTTTGAAAAGACCGTAGTAGAGGATGACTATCGTTCAAATCAATAGTCATCTTGCCTCTCTGCCACTTTACCCATAAAGACAGGTATAAAAGCCGAATAGGGTCGATCAACATAGAAACTGATCAAAACCACCTCAGCTTCACGCCCTTTAAACATTTGAGCTCCAAATTAATTTAATATCATAATATTTCTTTTATAAGAATGAATGAGTATCTTTAAAAAGTTATGCATGCATACTATTTTGGAAGGGTCCAACCAGTGACCTCTCATTACTAAAACAATTAAGCACATGAAGAAACAATTACTTTTAATCTTTGGGGGCTTTTTACTATGTGGGAGCCTTCATGCCTCTGGGTTTCAGGTTTTGTTGCAAGGCAACCGAGAAACAGCCATGGGAAACGTAGGTGTTGGCTTAAGGCCTAAAGCCTCCAGCATCTTCTTTAATCCAGGAGCGCTAAGCATGATGTCTGGCAACAGCATTAGTTTGGGTGCGAGCGGCATCTTTGCGCATAACACCTATTATGCTTCAGATATCCCTAACAGCAATTATACCTCAAAAACAGAAAATCCTATGGGTACTCCATTTCACTTGTATGGAGCGTTTGGGGCCGAAGGCAGCAATCTAAAATTTGGACTCGGTGTATATACTCCATACGGCTCTCAAGTGGATTGGGAAGATGGATGGCGTGGCGAGCAGCTACTGGATAAGATCACGCTACAGGCCATATTCGTACAGCCGACGGTAAGTTATAAAATTAATGACATGCTTAGCATTGGAGCTGGATTTGTGTATATGTTCGGAAAGGTAAACTTACAAAGAGGATTGCCTGTTGCTTCTACCACTGGGAACGCTAGCATTGAACTGGACGGAAGTGCCAATGGATTGGGCTACAACGTGGGTGTATACTTAGCACCTAGTGAGAAATTCAGCATTGGCTTTAACTATCGTTCAAAAGTAGAAGCGGAAGTAGAAGACGGCGATGCGATTTTCCATAACATTCCAGCAGCCGCTAGCCCCTTATTTCAAGCCACAAAGTTTGGCGCAATGCTTCCGTTGCCCTCTAATACCACGCTAGGAGCAGCTTTTAGACCATCGAGCAAACTTACCCTATCAGCGGAAATAAGCATGGTGGGCTGGAGCGCATATGAAGAATTGAGGTTTGATTTTAACGACAACGTTGGTGGAAGTAACGAGAGCGTTTCTCCAAGGAACTATGAAGATGCTTGGGTGTTCCGTTTGGGCGGCGAATATATGGCCACGGAGGCTTTGGCTGTTCGAGCGGGTATATATTATGACCAAACGCCTGTTCAGGATGGCTATATGACGCCTGAGACCCCAGATTCTGACAGAATTGGGCTTACTGCTGGTCTTGGCTATGCTGTGAGCGACCGGTTCGACATTGACCTCTCTTTCTTATATATACAAGGTATGGAGCGAGAGCAAACTGTACAGGACGCTACAAATGCCGGCACTTTTAACCCCGGCCAAGGAGTTCAGGACGTATTGCCTGGCACTTATAAGCTCAATGCTTTTATTCCTGGGATTACTTTGTCTTATAACTTTTAATGTTGATTTCTATGCGACTGAACTATAAATTATTTCTGACACTAGGATTAAGCTTTGCTTTATTAAGCTGTGAACCCGAAATAGATAATGTAGCCACCCCGAGCCAAGGAACGGCAGACTTTTCTACCTATGTGGCTTTAGGAAATAGCCTCACTGCTGGATATGCAGACTTTGCCCTTTATCGAGAATCACAAATCAACTCCTACCCAGCCATTTTGGCAAGACAATTCGAATATGTAGGTGGAGGCGAGTTTGTCCAACCGCTTGTTCCTGCTGGAAATGGATCCAATGAAAGCGGTCAAGGAAAACTGGTCCTCCAGATAGTAGATGGTGAACCCGCCCCAGTGCCTACCCAAGCTGGAAGTGGGGTATTCGATAAGATCAACGGCGACTTCAACAATTTTGGAATACCGGGGGCAAAAGCAGGTCATTTGGTAGTTCCTGGCTATGGATCGGATGAGGGCAATGCATTCTTCGCCCGTTTTGCTTCTTCTCCTTCTACTACTGTAATTGGCGATGCTACAGCAAGAAATCCTACTTTCTTTACGATGTGGATTGGCAATAATGATGTGTTAGGCTATGCCACTTCTGGAGGGGTTGGAGACGCTATTACAGATTTGGGCGATTTTAATGCTGCTATTGATGCTATCATCGATGGTTTGAAAGCTGGCAACGCCAACATTAAAGGCGCGATAGCCAATATACCCGATGTTACCAAGATTCCTTATTTTACCAGGGTGCCTTGGAATGGACTGGTTCTCACTGCAGAACAAGCTGCGCAAGCAAACATGGCCTATCAAGCTTCTATTGTAGATGCCCCTGGAAAATTGGGCGACCAAGTGAAAGTGGGAGTAGTCACTACAGTGGCAACCACTACAGTGGTGGCGGGTAAAGTTATATTTCAACAAGCTTATGAAGAAGCAATAAATAATGGTGCCACAGAGGGGCAAGCAGAAACAATAGCTGCTCAGTCTGTGGCGTCTGAAGCTGGGATGACAGCAATCAATGTCCTCCGCGATGTCTTGCTTGGCGATAATGTACCCGAAGAACTACAGCCTGTAAAAGAGCAGGTCAATTACCTCATTGACAATCCTGAGGCGCGGCCACCGGAATTAACAATGGCTATAGAGACTCTGCTCGGCGCCGATGCACTACCAGAGGAGCTGGCAGCGGCTGTGGAAGCTGAAAAGGAAAAGCAAATTGCCCAATTAAAAGCGGCAGGCTTCTACCCTACTTTTGCTGAAGGGCCAAATGCATTTGTAATTGAAGACAATAACCCTAACAACCCTTTGGGCATTAGACAGATGCGTGAAGGTGAGCTTGTGCTGTTATCAGCTTTAGCTGCGGGACAGCTATCGCCAGAAACTGCCGCGCAGCCCAAACCTGACCCTTTCATCCTAGACGCCTCCGAACTGGAAGCCATTGAATCTGCCCGAGTGGCTTTCAATAACAAGCTGAAATCAATGGCGGATGCAGAGGGATTTGCTTTTGTAGATGTGGCCAGCTTCCTTATAGAGGTTGCAAGCAGCCCTTTGTTAATCGACGGAAAGGAATACAGTGACGAATTCGTTACTGGCAACATTTTCTCTTTAGATGGCATTCATTTAACCCAAGCAGGAGCGGCCATCGTCGCCAACAAATTCATAGAGGCGATCAACAGCAAATACAATGCTGCAGTTCCACCTGTAGCTAATATTAACGAATACCCAACAGTACCATTACCATAAACAACTCAACAACAGGTATTTCACTACCGCTAATTGAGACAATTCAACCAAAGGAATTAAACCTTTGAATTATTACTCAAAACTCCGGGATAGCTCTCGGAGTTTTTTTGAATGATTCACGCAAAGGGCGCCAAGAGCCCGCAGCGAACTCAAAAGAAAAGAGCAAGGCGGTAATAGCAAAGCCCATGCTCACCATCTATAGGCAATTGACAGAACGTTCATTCGCTTAAAAGTTTCTCGCAATGCGTGCAAGGTATTCATTCATAAGGATAATCATGAGCGTATCACCAACCGCAAACCAATCAACCTTCTAACACTTTAAACTCTGAACTATCAACTTTGAACCATTTTACCTACCCTTCACAATATGGTCTATAATTACCTTTCCATGTCCTCGTCCATTTTCGATAAATATTTTGGCTGTCTCTTCCCCTCCTACAACAGATCCAGCAACATAAACTCCTTTCACATTGGTTTCAAACGTATCCTTATCTATTGCTGGAATCAGGGCATCCCCTTCAAGTTTTACCCCTATTTGCCTTAGAAAATCAGCGTCCGGTCTATAGCCGGTCATCAAAAAAACAAAGTCAGCCTCTAGTTCCTGTACTTCTGTCGCTCCATGTTTTTGAACCATAACCTTTTCAGGCGATATGGACGTTACCTTTGCATCAAAAATTGCATGGACGGCATTTTCTTTGATCCTATTTTCCATATCTGGCACAATCCAATACTTGGCAGTTTTGTCTAATGTGCTAAATTGATGGACTAAAGTAACTTCAGCCCCATTTCGATATAAGTCTAGAGCGGTTTCTATAGCAGAATTGGCACCTCCTACCACTACAACTTTAGTGTTTGTATATTTGAAGGGCTCATCGAAATAATGACTCACATGAGGCAAGTCCTCTCCTGGCACATTGATCTTTCGCGGAACATCGTAATATCCAGTCGCTAAAATCACATTTTTGGCATATACCTCTCCCTTCGTACTTGTGACCTTAAAACCCTTTGATTCAGCAATACTTATATCGGTTACTTCAGAAAACAGTTGAAGGTTCAAATCGAAATGCTTTACGACCCTGCGATAATATTTCAATGCTTCCACCCTATTGGGCCGCATATTAAGAGAAACAAAGGGGACTCTTCCAATTTCCAGCATTTCAGCAGTCGAAAAGAAAGTCATACTAACAGGATACCTTCTGATGGATTCAGTAATGTTTCCCTTCTCCAGAATTAGATAAGAAAGATTATTGGCTTTTGCTTCAATGCCACAAGCCAGACCACACGGTCCTCCTCCTACGATAACCACATCATATATTTCCATAATAACTATCAACAGGTGAAGCGCACACATCGCCAATAAAGCGGTGCATACAAAAGTGCAAAGATACAATACCTGTACTAAACTTGGGGGAATTGTTAGATGTTAGAGTAGTTGAATATTCGCATTTTAGATTGATTAAGAATGGTGCAATTAGGCAATGGTAGTACTGCGCCAATGAACGATTGAAAAGGAGTCAGTTGAGAAATTCTCAGTATGCAAGCAAAGACCTTGGGCTTTCAGTCAATCACTTTATCCCTTATTCCGAAGAATGGTAGCGAAAAAACCTTTTCAAGGACAGTCACCACGAAAGTTTTACGCAACGGACGCAACAATGAACGCAATGGAAAGACGAGGATAAAGCTTGTTCCGAAAACTATGGGAATAGCATTACTCTTGAGTTATGAAGCTTTGAACTTTGAACCCTATTTAACGTTGGAGGATATTAGTTTTTCAATTATATTGAGTACTTTAAATGTAAATTAGAGCCTATGACTTTTATCATCAAATTACTTATTACCGCTGTGGCTGTAATATTAAGTGCTTATATTTTACCGGGAGTTCATGTAGAAAGCTTTATGGTAGCCATTATTGTGGCGGCAGTATTGGCACTTCTCAATACATTTTTCAAACCCATTCTTATTTTTCTAACTATCCCACTTACGGTGCTCACACTGGGCCTCTTTCTCTTAGTCATCAATGCGCTGGTCATTTTATTAACCGATTATCTCGTAGGCGGATTTGATGTAGATGGATTTTGGTGGGCATTGTTATTTAGCTTAATCTTGTCTTTGATTGTGTCTATATTTGAATCTCTTTCTTCAAAATAACAGGCTGTTCAAGGTAGTCATCGGAAATGTCGTTTTGTTATCACGCCTTATAACATAAAAGGCATTTCTCCGTTGGTTTTGTATCTACTTGTAATATCGGTTTCTTGAAGCGGACTAGAAAGAAAAATGCTAAATGAAGCGAGAAACATAATTGTATAAGCCACAAGATTTGTTTAAATTACTTGTTAAGCAAAGAGTTTATCAATTACTGTTTTTCATGGGCTTAGGGATTCCGAGCACAGTATAGGTCTATTTTTTTTAATGTAAACAGTTTTTAGCGATGCATCAGAACAACAACGGATTTAATCCTGACCATATCAAGGAATTTAACGACCAATTAAAATTGGCGAACAAGCGCTATCTGGAAAAGAATACAGAAGACAATAGCGATGAATATGTAAATTTCAGCTTTATAGGCATGTATGAAGGTAGGGAGGTCATTTATGATGCTGCGATGTACACACTTCGGTTGCACCATAGCAGTGAAGTATATGAAATTGCTGAACATAAAGCAGCACAGCGTTTTCCAAAGTTCAAGAAAATCAAATATCAAGAAGATGAAAATGGCGACCTTCAAACGCTGGACAGCCTAGAGGAAGAAATAGGCCTCTATATGGCAGAAGTAATGATGGAGCTCGAGGAAGAAGAAACAGTAAAGGTGGCAGAGCATGTTGAGATAGACCCTCATATCGATTATGGTATAGGACTAGACATCGGCCTTAACGTAGAGAAAATCACGCCTAAGATCATAGAGAAGTTCATTAAAGACTTTAATGAAGAGACTTTAAAGTTGGATAAAACACTTTACTCTTTTCAAACGGAAGACGATGATGATGTAGAATCAAACCAAACAAATTCAAGATCATTTCTTTCTTAAGGAGCACCGCTCCTATAGTAGCTATTATGTTGAAAATTGCTTGGGCTCCATGTTATGCGCACCCACTGCCGGAGAATCATAGATTTCCAATGGAAAAATACGATCTCCTTCCTGAGCAATTGTTGTATGAAGGAACCATTACCCCTGAAAATCTCTTTGAGCCCTCTACCCTAAAAGAAAGTGTCATTACTGCCGTACACGAAAGCACTTACTGGAAAAAGCTAAAAAATCTGAATCTCTCGAAATCCGAAGAAAGGCGAACAGGTTTCCCTTTATCAAAGGCCTTGGTGGAACGGGAAACCACTATCTCCAGTGGCACCTTGCAAGCTTCTCGTTATGCATTGGAACATGGAGTAGGAATGAATATAGCAGGAGGTACGCACCATGCCTTTACCTATAAGGGAGAAGGATTTTGTTTATTAAACGACATTGCCATCTCTGCCCACGATTTGTTGGGGCATCAATTGGTCGAGAAAATACTGGTCATAGACCTAGACGTGCACCAAGGAGATGGCACTGCTCAAATATTCCAAAATGACAAAAGGGTATATACCTTCAGCATGCATGGGAAGTCCAATTATCCGCTCCATAAAGAACAATCTGATCTGGACATAGGATTGGAAGATGGCACCAACGACATATTGTACTTGTCGCTTTTGGATAGGTACCTTAATATCTTATTTGAAGAGGTTAAGCCAGATTTCATATTTTATCAATCTGGGGTAGATGTTCTGAAAAGTGACAAGTTGGGAAAGCTATCACTCACCATTCAGGGTTGTAAGGAGCGTGACAGGAAAGTGCTTCAAACGTGCAAGGCCCACAAGGTGCCTGTTTCCATCAGTATGGGAGGCGGATATTCTGAAAATATAGCCCATATTATAGAAGCTCATGCCAATACTTTTCGCATGGCCCAAGACATATTTTTTTAAATAACCATTAAGCGACAACTTATATCACTTTTATTCGGTTGTTAGAGTAAGTAAGTAATCTATTAATGAACAACGCTGACGTCCTTAGATTTCGATTTAGTGTGGTTTATACGCTAAGCTTTATTGCGCTACTATGGCTCATCAAGGTAGTAGAATGGGGCTTATCATTTGATTTTGGCGTGTGGGGAATACATCCTAGGACACTTACCGGAACTTTGGGCATTATTACTGCGCCATTGATACATGGAGACTTTACTCATCTGATTTCCAATAGCTTCCCCCTGATTCTTCTTGGTATTGGTGTCCTATATTTTTATAAAGACATAGCCATTCCGGTTTTTCTGTGGATTTATCTGGCGACTGGGGTCTTTGTATGGGTATTGGCCCGAGATGCCTACCATATTGGGGCGAGTGGCGTGGTTTATGGTTTAGTCGCATTCTTGTTTTTTAGTGGCCTATTTCGACGCGATCCAAGATCTATCGCTATAGCATTTGCCGTGATTCTATTGTATGGCGGGATGTTCTACGGAGTAATCCCAACAGATCCCAACATATCTTGGGAGTCGCATTTATTAGGCTCTATAGTAGGCATCTGTATGTCCTTCTATTATAAAGATGTCCCCCTTTCTGTAGATAAACCAAACTTTGCCCTAGCAGAAGGAGAAGAAAAAGAGGAAGAGAAAATCTCTGCTCCCTCAAATTCCTTCTGGACTACCACACATGATAATGCAGGAACTACTTTTACCTATACATATTCTGAAAAGAAATCCAACACAAGCACTAAAGGACAATAAGTAACTGCTTCCCCCTCCATGTCAAACTAGCTAATGGCCCTATCCAAATGCACATAGCCTCCGTCTACAAAAAGCTGCTGCCCTGTGGTGTGGGCTGAACATTCCGAAAGCAGAAAAAGAACAGCATTTGCTATTTCTTCAGATTTTGTCATACGCTCTCCCAAAGGAATTTTAGCTACTATCTTATTTAATTTCTCTTCTGGATCGTCAAAAGACTGGAGCCAGGTTTTATATAGAGGAGTCATTACTTCAGCCGGCACTACAGCATTTACACGTATATTATAAGGCAGTAACTCTACCGCCCATTCACGTGTCAAAGCCAGTTGTGCTCCTTTGGATGCTGCATAACCCGATGTATTCCCTTGCCCCACTATGGCAGTTTTAGAACTGATATTGACAATATTGCCCTGACTTTCTTTTAAATAAGGCAAAGCATAATGCACAAGATTGTAATAATGTGACAAGTTGAGTTGCAGAGAAGACATAAATTTCTCTGGAGAACCGCTTTCAAGCCCTACCCCATCGTTCACACCTGCATTGTTCACAACCCCATCTATTCTTCCAAATTTCTCAACGGTTTCCGCTACAACCCTTTTACAGTTTTCAGGATTGCTCAACTCCACGACTATTTGATGAGCGATATGCCCTTTTTCTAAGAGAGATTTATGCAGGTCATTCCCTGCCTTTTCAGAACGGCCAACTATTACAGGAATGGCATGCTCTTCGGCTAGCCCGATTGTAATAGCCTCTCCTATTCCTTTTGCCCCTCCAGTCACAATCACCACTTTATCTTTCAATCTCAAGTCCATATTGTATATTTCACTAGTTATCAGTTCAGTCTTATTACCTTTAATCAAGGTAGACTGTTAAAATCCGATCTACATTCAACTAATTATAGGCCACCAATCTTTGCTTAGCGCTACCTAACCCCTCTATGCCCAATTCCACCTCGTCTCCTGCTTTCAGGTAAAAAGGAGGGTTTTGCCCTAATCCAACTCCCGCTGGTGTACCGGTAGAGATAATATCACCTGGCATGAGCGACATGAATTGGCTGAGGTAACTGATCAAGTAAGGGATCTTAAACACTAGATTGGAGGTATTGCCATCTTGCATGGTTTTACCGTTTAGTTTCAACCAAAGCCTTAAGTTGTGGACATCCCCTATTTCATTCTTTGTCGCTAAGAACGGGCCAAGTGGTGCAAATGTATCACAGCTTTTCCCTTTTACCCACTGCCCACTTCTCTCCAACTGGAACTCCCTTTCGCTGTAGTCATTATGCAACATATAGCCTGCTACGTGTTCCATGGCGTTTTCTTCGGCAACATAAGAGGCTTTTTTGCCTATCACCACTGCCAGCTCCACCTCCCAATCGGTTTTTTTACTGCCTTTAGGAATGATGATATCATCGTTAGGTCCACAAATTGCAGAGCTTGCTTTAAAAAACACTACTGGCTCCTTAGGCAACTCCATATTGCTTTCCGCAGCGTGATCGGAGTAGTTTAAGCCAATGCAGATAATTTTCCCCGGTCTATAAACTGGCGCTCCTAAACGCGCATTTTCAAGGAGCAATTCTGCCTTATGAGCATTGAGGTTAACCCAGTCTGCCAATACTTTTATATTGTCTTCGTCGGAAAAAAAAATTTCGTCAAACTCCTCTACCACACTGCTTACATCCAATATTGTATTGTTTTCTATGATCACTCCAGGCTTTTCTTGTCCAGCCTCTCCAAATCTGATTAGTTTCATTGTTTAATATTTAATTCTTAAATTATTTATTTTCCTTGAGCCAATATACGACTCTTTTCAGCCTATTTTTTTAATTATTCAATGTGATAAATCCACCGTCAATAGGATAGTCGCAACCAGTAATGAAGGCTGCCTCTGGAGAGCATAGATATAACGCCAAAGAAGCCACTTCTTCAGGGGTTCCCATTCTTCCAATAGGTTGGGTCTTGGAAAGCTTATCAAACATTTCCGCTTCCTTTCCTGGATAATTTTTGGCTATAAATCCATCTACGAATGGAGTATGTACCCTGCCAGGAGAAATGCAATTGCATCGGATATTGCTGTCGATATAATCTTTAGCAACCGACATAGTCATTGTAAGCACTGCTCCCTTGCTCATAGAATAAGCAAAACGGTCCCTGATGCCCACAGAAGAAGCAACAGAAGCAAGATTGAGAATGGTTCCTCCCTTATTTTCTTGGGTCATGTATGCCACGACAGTGTGCAAGCAATTATACACCCCCTTTACATTGACCTGGTACACCTTATCAAAGTCTTCTTCACTCGTATTCAATACATTACCAATATGTGCAATTCCTGCATTGTTAACCAATATATCTATGCTGCCTTCCTTCTCATATACTTGCTTAAAAGCGGACTTTACTTCTGCTTGATGTGCTACATTGCACACGACACTGTAAGCAATTCCATTTTCAGCTTTTATTTCTTCTACAACTTCTTGGGCATTTGCAGCGTTCACTTCAAGTACGTACACTATGCCCCCCCGTTGGGCAAAAAGCTGAGCAATAGCTTTCCCTATTCCACTGCCTCCTCCTGTTATAATGGCTACTTTTTTATCTAACCTGAACATTTTGTTATATAATTAAAGTGAAACACCTCTTTTCCAAGGAATAAAATCATCTTGCATGAGTTGCTGTGCTTTGGTTTGTACCTCTCCACTTGCTACTTTTATACAGAATTCCAATATTTCTTCCCCCATATCCTCTAGCGATTTATGTTCTGTCAACATTTTTCCAGCGTCTATATCGATCATATAAGGCAGCTTCTCAGCCAAAGCTGTGTTGCTAGAGACCTTTACAACAGGTGCAATAGGATTTCCTGTGGGCGTCCCAAGCCCTGTAGAAAAGAGGATCAAATTGGCACCAGATCCAGCCATCGCTGTAGTAGATTCTACATCGTTACCGGGGGTACAAAGTAAATTCAGCCCAGGTTCTGTCACCTGCTCGGTATAATCCAACACATCGGCAACATAAGCACTACCTCCTTTTTTAGCCGCCCCAGCAGATTTCATTGCATCGGTAATCAGACCATCGCGAATATTGCCCGGAGAAGGATTCATGTCAAAACCTGACCCTACGGATTCTGCCCTAGCAGCATAGGTCCTTTGAAGCTTCATAAACTTGGCAGCTTTTTCATCAGAGACACACCGATTGATCAACTCTTGCTCCACACCGCATAATTCTGGAAACTCGGAAAGGATTACAGAACCACCCAGACTAACAATCATGTCCGCAGCATACCCAATTGCTGGATTAGCTGTGATACCTGATAAACCATCCGAACTACCACATTCCACCCCTATACAGAGCTTTGAAAGTGGTGCTGGTTTGCGAGAAATATTATTGGCTTCGATCAAGGCTTCAAATGTTTCACTGATCACTTTCGATAAAAAGTGTTCTTCGGAGCTAGACTCCTGCTGTTGCTCATATACTAACACAGGCTTATCCAGTTTCGGAGCAATGGCTTCTATTGCTTCATTTAGCCAGCTCACTTCTGCATGCTGACATCCAAGGCTTAATACAGTAGCTCCAGCTACATTAGGATGTGCAATGTATCCCGCTAAGAGTTGACACAAAGCCCTTGCATCATCACGAGTCCCGCCGCATCCACCCTGATGATTCAAAAACTTAATACCATCTATGTTCTTAAATACCCTATGCTCAGATATTGACTGAACACTCTGGGGAGTACCACTTATAGATTCACCTTGCTGATATTCCTTTACCAAATTAATAATCAACGATTTATAAGATGAAGGCTTGCTATACCCTAAAGCATTATTCAAAACATCCTGGATAACACCTATATTCCTGTTCTGACAAAATACTAAAGGAACAAATAGCCAATGATTAGCAGTGCCTACTTTACCATCAGCACGATGATACCCCATAAATGTACGGTTTTTCCAACGTGATATATTTAATGGCTGCCATTCATATTTCCCCTTTTTCGAAGAAAACCCTTCGCTATAATGCACCACATTTTCCGTACTAATAAGCGCCCCCTTTGCAATATAGCGTGTTGCCTTTCCCACCACTACACCATACATGATTAACTGATCTCCTATATTAAAATTCTGTGCGGCAAATTTATGTTTTACAGGAATATACTCTTGTAAGATATATGAACGCCCATCCCAAATCACTTCCTTCCCTTTTTCAAGGCTTTCCAAGGCGATGATTATATTATCTTCTGGCTGCAGCTTTAAAACCATATACAATGACTTTGATAAATAATTGTGATGACCACTGCACAAAATAACATTGAAAAAACATGCACTTCTACTTTCATTTTAGCCAATAGTAATGCTATTTTAGCATATCTTACAATTATAAGAGTTCACTCGCTAAAATATCACTACATGTACCTGAGTAAAAGGGTCTATAAAGAGGTGCTAGGGCCAAACCATTCTTTTTCTTTTAACACAGAGGAGCAGCCTTATTTCTATGACAGGTATCATCATCATCCAGAATATGAATTCACCTTTATAGAGAGAGGGAGAGGAATGCGCTTTGTTGGAGATCACATTGGGCACTTCGAAGAAGGTGATCTAGTTCTTTTGGGCCCAAACCTATCCCACATGTGGAAGTGTGACCCTCATTATTATCAAAATAACAGTCAGAAAGCTTGCAAGTCTTACGTTATTCACTTTCCCAAGCAACTCATGCAGAACCTGCTTCCTTCGGTACCTGAAATGGAGCCTGTCCGGATATTGCTAGAGCAGAGCAAAAGAGGTGTAAAAATAGAAGGATCGCCTGAAACACCTCTTAAGGAGTGCTTTAGGCAGTTACCAGAACAAAACGGTGGTGAGCGATTTTTAAGCTTGCTGAGAATTCTTCACCTCGCCGCTACATCCAATACCAATCAGGTATTGAGCCAAAGCTACATTTCGGACGAAAGGTTAGAGAAGAGTTCGGAAAGATTGAATGCTATCTATAATTACATGCTATCGACCTTAGATAAAAAGATATCTCTTTCTGAAATCGCAGCAATTGCCAATATGAGCCCTACGGCCTTTTGTAGGTTTTTCAAACAGAAAACAGGAAAGAGCTTTACCCATCTCCTGAATGAGATCCGCATTAATCATGCGTGCAGGCTTTTAATAGAAGGTCAAGAAAAAGTAGCGCAAATTGCCTTGGCTTCAGGTTTTACCAACCTTTCTCACTTCAATAGCCAGTTTAGGGCAATAACCGGTACCACGCCAAAGCAATTTGTGGAAAGCTTAAAGTAAAAACATCCTACCGGTAGTCGTCGTTGGCCTCCAGCCAATAACCGTTGGGATCTTGGAAAAATATTTGTCTTATTCCATCGCTTCTAAGGGTAATTTTTTTATGCTCCCCCTCCCAATTACCATAGAAAACATCCAAAGCATCTAGTCTTTTCATAAATGCGTCAAGGTCCGTCATACTGTAGCAAAAGTGCGTGTCCTTTCCAGGTAGAATTAGCGGAGCTTCACTCTTGATCAAGTGCAAGCTCAGATTTTCTCCAATTTCAAACCATAAATGCAATCCGTCTTTAAAGGGCTCGGGAATGAGCTTTAGCTCAAGCACCTCTTCGTAAAACCGACCACTTTCCTCTAAGTCTTTCACTTGTATTGCGATATGATTGAATTTCGTCTTGCCTTGCATGATGGATTACTATAAATATTGCACCTATTACTACAATCCCAAAGGATTGCTGCCCTGAAGACTAGGCATTTTAAGGTCAAGATCAAAATGCTTGTTCAGTTTGTCGATAAAATAGGCCGATAGCAGCGGAGATTCCTTTTCTACATTTTGATGGACAAAGAAATAAAGCGACTGCAAACCTTCAGCGCGCCATTTTATTATCCGTTCTAACCAGTCATCGAGCCGGGAATAATCGCTTTCATGATTGGCGCCTACATAACGTATAAAAGCCACAGGAGTAGTCAACCGCATATGCAGCATATCTCTCCTCCCTGCGGTATCCACGACAATATTGGCAACCCCATTTTTTTCCAAGAGGCTATAAAGATGCTCTGATGCATCCGTGTGATTGAACCAATCAGTATTTCTGACCTCTATGGCCAGCGGAATCCCTTTCGGAAATGTTTCCACGAATTTTTCTACCCGGTCAAAGTCTTTGGGCTTAAAATTATCGTGCATCTGCAAGAATACCATGCCCAGTTTTTCTTCAAAATGACTGATGGCATCACAGAATGACTCTACTGGATCTAATACATTGATCAACCTACGATAATGGCTGATGGTATTAGGAAGTTTTGGGAAAAACTTAAACCCATCGGGTGTTTTTTCTTTCCAAGTGTTCACTTGCTGTGCGTCAGGGGCACCATAAAATGTAGCATTCAGTTCAATGGAGTTGAACTGCGTAGCATAGTAAGTAAGTTCATCTTTCGTACCTCGGGGATAAAATCCTTTCAAATCCTGTCGATTCCATTTTGCACAACCCACATATACCTGAAACGGCTCATCATTTTTGTGGGCATTCAAGACTCGCTTAGTATCAGGATGATCTTCAGGAAGTGTAAAATCAATTTCTTCAGGGTTATCTACTTGGCCAAATTTCATGAGACAACAGGTTTAGAGTTTCAAGGATATTACAGGGCAAAATAACGGAAAACAAAAATAAAAAATACAACTCAACTTTGCTGGTGCGCCATTTCTTGAACCAAAGTAAGAATTTGCTTTAAGAATACAACTACTTCATCCAGATTCCCAAATTTATAAGAAGCAGCCGTATTTCCTCCATGGGATCCTACGATAATGCCTATTCCCGTTCCTTCCTTTGCTACTTCGACTAGAGCATCTTCATCGGTGATGTCGTCGCCAATAAAAATAGGAAAATATTTTTCTGACTTTAAATCGAGAGAATCTAGCAACCATAGCAACGCTTTGCCTTTATGCCAATCAAAAATAGGTTTAAGCTCTACTACTTTCTTGCCACCTGCTATTTTCAGTAAATCTTGCCTGTCGACCGTTTGCTTAACTACATTGTTTATGGAATGTATCTTATCCGGGTGCACATTTCGATAATGCACCGCTATGGCATATCGTTTCCTCTCTATTTCTACCCCTTCTATATCTTCAAGCTTTTCCCGGAGTTCTTGTTCGGCTTCTGAAAGGGCAGGGAAAACCATTTCTGTACCTTGATATCGCTTTTTGCCTAAAGGCAATCCTGCAATATCGTATCCATGGCTGCCTCCATAAACCAATTGCTCTAACCCAATCTTTTGCGCCACATCTTGTCGATCTCGGCCACTTAGTATTGCAATGGGGACGAGCGTGGACAACTTCTTAAGAATAGCTTTTGTCTCTTCTGGCATTGTAGCGTCTTGAGGATTGGCGACGATCGGTGAAAGCGTACCATCATAATCTAAGAACAATGCTGGCTTTCGGCCGTTCATGGCTGCATTGATTTCTTCCATCCGATCCAAAGCGTTGGGTAATTGGTCTATCTCACTTTTTATTATCATATATATTTGCTTTAATTATTAAACAACGATCCTTTTCTTAAAATGATAATTGCTAAGGCCATTGTTCGACAAGATCTTTTAAAAAGTTCCTGACTTTAGCATTGTTGTAATCGGCCATTCCTATGTGACTTGCGGCAATGGAACCGTCTGGAGAAATAATAAAAGTAGCGGGGATAGATTTAGAACGAAGTGAAGTAGGAATTTGGCCTCTTACCTTGAAAACTGGAAAACTATAGTTTTTCTTTTCGACAAACCTTTCTGCTTTAGAAAAATCCTCGTCTATAGATATCATGAGAAAAACAATGTCATTGGAGCTTATGTCTTTATAAAGCGCATCAATGCCAGGCATTTCTGCAATACACGGCGGGCACCAAGTGGCCCAGAAATTCATAAAAACAACTTTCCCCTTATATGATTCCAGCAGGAAAGGTTTCCCATCATTGCCCTCTAATGCAAAACTATAAAGTTCGCCATCCATCACGTTCTCAGTAGAACGGGACAGATTGGGTTTGACAATGCCAGTACTTAGTGCCAATTGTTGAACCTTCCCTATCACTTCTGTATGCAAGCCTGTGATATAAAGCAAAGCAGGAATTCCTAACAATAAAGCCCATTCTATAATATTTCTTCTTTTACTTTTTGTCATGTTTAAATTTTAATTTTTAGGGTGATGCAATACTTTTGCATCCGCATTAACGCCAGCTTTTCTGGTAGTAGCAAAGTTCATTCACGGGCTAATGTGGCAACTTATGACGTATCAGGCCATATAAAAACGTGCCCAAAACTGCACTCAGCAAAATAGGGATAAAGACGGTGAACCCATACCCAATAAGTATGTACATCGGCCCGGGGCATGCTCCTGTGAGTGCCCACCCAATGCCAAATAGAATTCCACCATACAGATAGCGTGCAAACCCCTGCTCTTTAGCGACAATTTTAATCTGCTCCCCATTATAAGATCGGAGTTGGGCTCGCTTAATCATTGTCATCACTATAATGCCCAATACTACTGCCGAACCTATCACTCCATACATATGGAAACTTTCAAACCTAAACATTTCTTGTATCCGGTACCAAGAAACCACCTCCCCCTTTACCAACACTATACCAAAAAGCGTCCCTAGCAATAAGAATTTAATATATTTCATGTCTTTAAATGGAAAGAAGATAAGGTAAAATCAAATAAGTTGTGAGTAGACCACCAATAAAGAAACCAATGACCGCAATCAAGGAAGGCAACTGTAGATTACTCAAACCACTTATGGCATGTCCTGAGGTACAGCCATCTGCATATCTGGCTCCAAAACCAACTAAGAAACCTCCTACTATCATGATTAAAAATCCTTGAAGAGTGAATAAATTATCCCAGTTAAATATCTCGACTGGAAGAAAAGCTGCTCCGGGTTGCTCCACACCCAGACCTTCTAAGGAAGCAACGGTTTCTGGAGAAAGGGCTACTGTTTGTACGGGTAGCAAATACTGACTGGCAATAAGCCCTCCAATAATGGTACCCGCTACAAATACGAGGTTCCAAAGATCAGATTTCCATTCATCCCTAAAGAAACTACTGAACCTGCCTGCCCCAACAGCTGAGCAACTCGTTTTTAAAGTAGAAGAAAGGCCAAATCTTTTCCCAGAATATAATAAGAGAAACATGATCAAGGTAATCGAAGGTCCTACCACCCACCAAGGCCATGGTTGTTGCAAAGTTTCTAACATATCCGCTTATTTTAAAATTGTTTAACTCCATCTCCTAAATCCAGCACTTCTACTGCATCGTTGTGGACACTTTCTAAGATACTGCTCCCTATAGCCGACCTGTACCCTCCTGCACAGTGCACTACCACAGGCTTCTCAAGTGATAGTTCATGAGCCCTTTCTCTCAATTGCCCTAGAGGTATATGAATACTATCTTTAAATATTTTGTTGATTCTTACTTCCCCATCGTCACGAATATCAAGAATGGTGTAATTAGTCGTCTGATTCTTTAACACCTCCACATCTGCATATTGGCTTTTCTCATTTAAAGCAAATGTATCGTCTACCACCAAAGCACCTTTAATAAATCGCTCGTAGCCTATTTTAGCCGTTTTTCTGATCATGTTTTCCAACTTTTCAGGTGATTCTGCCAACAGATAGAATGCTTCTTCGGGTGCAACAATCGCCCCCAGCCATTGCTCAAACTTTTCCCCATCTGGAATGTTGATTGCACCCTTCATATGGCCTTTCTTAAAGCTCTGGGGCTTCCGTGTATCAATTATCAACACTCCATCACCCAGGGAATCCTGCGTATAAAGTCTAGGCACTTTTTTTATGCTCTCTTCAAATGGTTCAAAACCTTTCCGATTCATCTCCACTGCATAGGGGAAATATTTCGGGATATTGACCTGTCCGTCTAACAAGGTATTGATAAATTCGGCCTTATCTTGGGCTTGCATGGCCCAATTTCTCTCCTTTTCTTTTCCGATAGTAGAATAGGTCTCCTCCATAGACATGCTCTTTCCACAAGCTGAGCCACCTCCATGAGCAGGATATACATACACTTCGTTGGGTAGCGGCACAAATATGTTTTGAACCGTATCATACATCTGGGCGGCCAGTTCTTCCTTTTTCATATTGATGTTGCCAGCTCCTTCCCTGAGATCTGGACGTCCAACATCCCCTACAAAAAGGGAATCTCCTGTGAAAACTGCATGTTCTTTGCCCTTTTCGTCAAGTAGCAAATAGGTATTGTGGTCGGGTGAATGGCCAGGTGTAAATATTGCTTTAAAAGTTACCTTTCCAATCTTAACTTCATCACCATCTTCCATAGGAACATGGTCATAAGCAACCCCTACTTTTGGATTTACATAAATGTTTGCAGCAAACCGCTTTTGAAACTCGAGGTGACTGCTAGCAAAATCTGCATGAGGATGCGTTTCAAACACAGCCACGATTTGCGCATTGTGCTTTTTAGCAAAGTCAATAAATGGCTTTGGGTCTCTTCCTGGATCCACTAATGCTACTTTGCCATCACTTTCGATCGCATACGCTCCATGCGCCAAACCTTTGTCGTATATCTGCTCTATGTTCATAATGTACTTGAATTTATTATTTTTTAATTACAATAGTTCGCTTCCAATTATTAAGATGGATATGATTAAAATAAACCATCCAAAACCTTTTTTGAGATTTTCATTGACCATATAATTGGACAGGTAGCTCCCAACAAATACCCCCAAAACAGCAAAAACAGTAATCATACCCAAAAATCCCCAGTCAAGGTATTGGTCAGGTCTTAAATCTCCCACAAATCCGATGAGTGATTTGGCCGCAATAATCATTAAAGATGTCCCGACAGCCATTTTCATAGGAAGTTTGGCGAAGAGTACCAATGCAGGTATGATCAAAAATCCACCGCCAGCACCCACTATACCTGTCAATAAACCAACGACAGCGCCCTCTAGTAATATCAATAGATAATTGAATTTGAGCTTGCTAGGCATTTGCCCGTCACTTTCATCTTCATCCTTAGACCTTATCATGGAAACTGAAGCCATAAACATTATTAAGGCAAAAAATATCATAATGCCCATTGGTTTCGTGATTGTTATGTTTCCAACTGAGAACAGTGTATCGGGTATGGCTGGGACAATAAATCTTCGTGTAAAAAATACGGCTATAAATGCTGGGACCGAGAAAACAAAGGCAGTTCTAAAGCTTACTAGCTGTTTCTGCATAAACTTGAAAGCTCCCGCAAGCGAGGTAAGGCCTACTATAAACAATGAATAGGCAGTAGAAAGTACGGGCTCTACACCGAACAAATACACCAAAACGGGTACTGTCAGAATGGAGCCTCCTCCTCCCACTAGCCCCAAGGAAACGCCAATCGCACATGCACCTGCATACCCTAAAATTTCTATCAATGTCATCTATTTACTATCAATTATCCCGCATCAGCACTTTAATATCACAATTGCAATACACTGAATATAAATTGATTAAATATTACATTTGAATTGCATCACAAGATTCTATACAAGCAATTACTTTAATAACTTCCTCGAGCTTTATAGAATAGTACATATTCTTCCCTTCCCTTTCTGACTGTAGTATTCCTTTAATTTTCATATTGTTTAGGTGATGTGAAGTTATCGATTGTTCCAGACCCAGCTGCTCAGCGATATCGTTCACAGCCATTTTTTTATTTTTATCTAGTAGATCTACAATCGCGAGTCGTACAGGGTGTGCAATTGTCTTCAATATAAAAGCAACTTGTTCTAATTTTTTTGCATCTATAGCCATATGGTTATGTTTTTTCTCTTACAACACTTTACATATGAATAAAAGTTCATATGTATATATATAATTAGTTACATATATAGAAAGGAAATAATCTTTTCAGATCAAAAAGAATGTGCTAGCTTAAAGCCCAACTTCAAAAGAATTTGATCATCATAATGCTTCACGAAGAGCACAAGAAGGGGTTATTACGGGTTTTAGAAGAAAGTTAGGCATGAAACATGAAGCTCGCTTCACAAATAGATACAATATAAAGACATTATGATGTCGGCAAAGATGCATAGTGTTGAGGTTGATTGATCTTCTCTAACTGGCCTGAAGAATATGGATTTTATCGATGAAATCTCATCAGACCCTTACCCCTATCACCAACATGTCATCGGTCTGCTCAAAATTCCCACGCCACTTCTCCATCGTTTCGGCGATGGCTTTGCTTTGAGCTTCCATGCTCAACGACTGGATAGATACAAGAAGTTCTTTCCATCTCCTGTTCATGAACTTCTTATTCAATTTTTCCCCGAACTGATCCGTTATTCCGTCCGAGAAAAGGTAGAAAGTATCATCAGTATTCAATTGGATGGTGTGGTCCTCAAAGCATTTCTTTTGTCGATTGAATGTGCCCCCCACAGAGTATTTACTACCTTTTATGGAATTAAACATGTTGTCTTTGAAGTAATAAATAGGCCTCTTGGCACCGGCAAAAACAAGCTCACCAGTAGTAGTGTCGTATAAACAGATGGCGATGTCCATGCCGTCGTTCTTATTCATGTTGAAATTCTCCTGGTGCAAGGTATTCAGCACACTTTTATTCAACTCATAGAGAATCTCAGACGGTCTATATATATCATGCTCCAGCACTATCTGGTTGAGCATGGAATTACCCATCACGGTCATAAATGCTCCAGGCACCCCGTGTCCTGTACAATCCACCGCTGCCATGACCAGAAAGTTACCTCTTCCAGCAAACCAAAAGAAATCACCATTCACAATGTCGCGGGGAGTGCAGTAAATGAAAGCCTCTTTAAAGACTTTATCCAACACCGTGGTATCTGGCAAGATGGCTTCTTGGATACCCTTAGCGTATAAGATACTGTCCAGGATATTCAGATTTTTATTTGCTATCTCCCTATTTTGATGTTCTAACATTTCATTGGCCTTCTGCTTGAAGTGATACTTATGATAAAGTATCCCTACCAAAGCTAGAAAGAGCAACAATGAACCCATTAGGAAATAACTTACGGCCCTGTTTTTTGCGAGATTCAGGTTCCTGATCTCTGCCTCCTTCTTCAATAATTCAATTTCCTTCTCACGCTTTTGTATCCTGTAATCGGTTTCGATTCTTGCAATTTTTATCGCACTGTCTTCATTCAGGACAGAGTCCTTGCTTGCAGTGTATAGCTTATAGTATTGGAGCCCCCTTTCGAAATCCCGCAATCCCGAATAAGCATCAGACAATCCTTTATAGCTGTCTTGAATATTTACCACAGCTTGGACGGTTTTACCTAAGTTCAGAGCCGTTTGGTAGATTTCTATCGCCTTTCTATAGTTTTGGGAATTCAAATAGACATTGGCAATATTGTTATATAGTTGGGCCTTCTCATAAGTACTGAGTATTTCATTTTTGGCCAAGGCCTGATTAAAGAAATACAGAGCAGAGTCATATTTATTTAAGGCCGTATAGCTTTCCCCAATATTGTTGAGTGACTTTATTATCCCTTCTTCATTATTCAACAGCTTGTCCAAAGTCAGGGACTGATTGAAATACTGGAGGGCTTCGCGCACCTCCCCCATATGCAAATAGATATACCCTATATTGCTTATTGTGTTAGCCATGAACACAGAGTCCTTAAGCTCTTCTTTAATCGTCAGTGACCTCTGATAATAATTTAGGGCTTTCTCTTCTTGGCCTATTTCTTCGAATACCACGCCTAGATTGTTGTAAGCTTGAGCAACTCCCTTAATGTGGTTCCTGCCTTCTTCGATACGCAATGCTTGCAAAAAACAATGAATCGTTTTTTCAAAATCGCCTATATTATAATAAGTAATGCCTAAATTTTGAAGCCCTTCCACCATGGCAGCCGAGTCGCGAAGCTCTTCAGCCATGGTTAAATACCGTTCGCCAAAATCTATGGACATCTGCGGTGCGTAATTTCTGGTATTGTTCGAAATCTTCAACAATACCTCCATTTTTTCCTTGCCTTTTAGTCCCTTTACTTGATTTTCCAAGCTATCAGCATCTTGAGCAATAGCCTCATATTGCATAATGCAAAAGAGCAGGAGTAAAGTACTGAAAACCAAGCGGACCATTTTTATGCTTAAGCTGATCTAATTGTATGGGATTTTAACCTGAAAGATAGATTATTTTTTTTGTTTAACATAGACATAGGTGAGAGTTGTTTCATTGTAATTTATGAAGAACGTTTTATTTACAATAAAAATCCATTTTGTTTTATTTTCCCTCCTAAATTCGACACCATATCTACGCTGAATAGATAATCTTTCCCTTTCTTCGAGTAAGAGGTTAATTATTCTTATTTTTGAAAAATAGTCTTCCGGTTTTTCCTATTACATCTTCATGGTGTCAATCCAGTAAGGAGGAAAAGTTATCGAGAAGGACCTTGCGTATTTTGTATTTTTATAAGATGGCAAATTATTCGTTTTACTATATCAAAGGCTTAGAAAAGTGTAGGGAAGGGAACTTTGAAGAAGGTATCGCTTATTTTGATAAAGCTCTTGCGCTGCTGCCTAGCCATACAGAAAGCATATATAACAGAGCCAAGGCCAAATTCAAACTCAAAAGGCTCGAAGAGTGCATTATCGACCTCGAATTAGCTTTAAGTATCTCTCCTCAAAACCCTGTGTTCTATAGCGAAAGAGCCGTCGTTTATTACCACATGGGACATATGGAGAAGTCGTTGCAAGACTTGGATGCTGCGGCAGCACTGGAACCGGAAAACCCTTATCGTTATAGCAGCAGAGCGTATATCAAAGATAAGGCTGGCGACCTTCTAGGTGCTATAGAGGATTATGCCAAAGCGATAGCCCTAGACCCTGAAGATGCAATTTCATATAACAACAAAGGGCTCGTAGAGGAGAAACTGGGTTATTATAACCGCTCTAAAGAAAGTTTTAGAAAAGCCGATGCACTTGCTGAAGGAAGGAATCCCGATGAAGAAAAGGAAGCCTCTTACAATAAACCAGAGGAGGTATCTCCTGAGCTTAAGCGGAAAATACGGTATCCAATTAAGGACTACTATAAGTGGGGGAAAAGAGCGTTTAGCACTAAAGAAGGTTTCAAAGATTTCATCAGTTTCGCCATCGATATATTGAAGGGGAAAAGTTAGCCAACAAGGTTTATAAAAGCACACGGGAAAATTAGGAAAAGGCTTGCCGTGGCACTAATATGCCTCTTTCTAACCGATATAGGGCAGCTCAATAATGAAGGTAGTCCCAACATTTTCTTTGCTTTTCAGGATAATTTTTCCTTTCAACTTTTCTACGGCATTTTTAAGAATGTACAACCCTAATCCCGAACCCCGCGATATTTCGTTACCTCTAAAGAACATATCAAATACCTTTACCTGAATATCATCCGCTATCCCAATTCCATTGTCTTCTACCCTTACTGTCAAGAATTTGCCATGGTGAGATTCTACTCGTATATCGACTATAGCTGGAATGTTTCTTTTTGAATACTTAATCGCATTCTCCACCAAGTTTTGAAGGATAGTGGTAATCATTCCCTTGTCACTCATGAAGTTCTCCTTTACATTTACTTTTATCTGAAACTTAATGTTCGAAAATTCATTGAGGTGTCGGAAGGAGTCAATGGCATCATTGATAATATCCATAAAGTTAATCTGAACCAAACCTGCCTTGTTTTCCTTGATCTTGGTAAGGTTGATTAATGCCAATATGATTTCGTTCAATCTAAGGATTTGCTTGTTAAACATTTCAAAGAAGGCCAAAGACTTTTCATCCTTTATTTCATATTGTACTATTTGATACAGCCCAAGCAAAGAGGATATAGGGCCACGAAGGTCGTGGGAAGCCCTATAAACAAAAGTGTCAAGTTCAGCATTCTTAAATAGTAAATCCTGCTCAGTTCTTTTTTGGGTAGAAATGTCCCTTATAATTAACGAAAAGCTGTTAATCGCTTCGTCCCTTCCAAAATGAGCTACCATGACCATAGAAACAGGCACTATTTGATTGTTTTCGCTCGCCAGTTCCGTTTCACCCTTCCAAATGCCTTCTGAAGCGGCGATGGGCAGGGCAGTATTTTTAAGCACTTTTTTAGCATCAGTCTTCTGAAGATCGAAAAAATTCAAACCTTTGATTTGATTTTTCTCCAGTAATCCATAAAAGTATCGTCCAGACTGATTCAGATATATTAATTCCCCTTGTGGATCAATCACTACTACTATATCTGGTGTCACCTCAACCAGAGCTTTCAATCGCTCCTTTTCCTCCTCAATAATTTTCATGGAGGTTATGTCTTGGATCGTACCATATAGTTTGCTGTACCTTTGGTCGTCCTCCATTTCAATTTTGATACTCAGATATAGTTTGAGCGCTCTTTGAAAGGAATTGTAGTATACTGGCAAATCTTCAGGGTGAATCATTTTCTCAAACTCCTCTACTTCTATCTCGCCATTCTCACCTGCTATGGGCAATGGTCCCACAATCTGAGAGATTTCTCCCCCACCATAATATTTCTTTGTTTCAAATGAAAACTCCCAAGTAGTTAAGTTTCCCAGCTTCAAAGCATCCTGTAGCTTCTCTTCGCTTTTGGCGAGCTGCTCCGTTCTTCTTGCCACCAGGCTTTCGAGATTTTTTTGATATTGTCGAACCTCATCTTCTGCCTTTCTTAGTAAGGTTATATCTTGTAATACCCCCTCACAATCTATTACCTCTCCATTATCATTATATCCTACCCTAAATGTATTGAGAACGTTGAGCACCCCCCCGTTTTTTCTACTGATCTTAAATTCAATTACATTACTATTATCAGAGTAGCGAGGCCCTTCTTGAGCTTCCAGTAGCCCCATGAGCCGTCCCCTGTCAGAAGGATGTATGTAGGTATTTATATAGTGCTCCAATGCCATGCTCTTGGGCTCTTCCCATTGTTCTCCTATTAGAAATCCAAACTCTTTACTCAGCTCCATAATCTTCTCTTGGATATGAATTTTCCAATAGGCTAGCTTTGCCATTCGCATGGCCTCCATATAGCGCTTTTGCTCCTTGCTCAATCGCTTATCGGCTTTACTTTTCGCAGGGAACCACTCTTCGTATCTGTGCTGTTTAGTGAGGTCTTCTGTAGCCTTCGAAGGTGTCACGATATAACACTCCTCTTCAGAAAGTCGAGCGTCATCGTTGACACTTATGCGCACCACTTCGACATAATACTGGGTAGGAGAACGACCTAAGGTGGCATGGAAATTAGCGTTTTCATCTGGGTTATCAAGCCACCCTGACTGATGAGGATATAACTGGCTGGAGGAATGAAAATCAAATTCGGGAAGCGTAAAAAGCTCTTGGACAGGTATGTTAACAATCTCAGAAACTGGTATATCTTTGAAGATTTTGATAAAGGCTGGGTTGCATTTAGTTACTACCCCACCTTGTACCATCAGCATCCCCATGGGTGCTTTTATAAAAAAATCCGAAAAACTTATCATCCATTAAGAGTTTAAAGTCTTGCTTTCAAACAGACTATAATCAATTAATTTAGTAAAAATTACAACTTAATGAAAAGTATTTTCCAAAAATATCAATATTTTGTCTTGCTTACATATTACTAGCACCAATCAATTTGTTTTAGGAAATTAAATCGACATATAAAACCAAATTGGGTGAAACAAAACTCAAATTATTTTGGAACTTTAAACGTTCATTAAGGAGTCGACAACATTATACATGAAATATTATTTCTTTGCTCTTTTCCTCGCATTCTTTTTGATCCATTCTTCCAATATGGCTCAAGACCGGAAACCTACCTCTGAAGCTTATGCCCTATTAGAACAAGCAAAAAAGGAGATGGAGAAAGGTGACTACTCACAAGCCAACCTGATTTTCAGGCGAATGCTCAAACTCAATTCCATACTGCCCACAGAAATGAGCTATCTATTTGCGGAAACGCTTTATAAAGTGGGCCAATATGAAAACAGCATGAACTTCCTGAAAAGGTATCAAGACATCACTGACCGGAGCAGCGATTATTATTTGCTATCGCTAGATCTGGAAAGGGAGCTGATGATTAAGTTGCAGGAGATACGCCACTGCAGCCTGTGCGACCAACATGGATATAGACTGGTGCCATGTGACTCTTGCCACCAAACTGGCAAGACCGAACAGACATGTCACTTGTGCCGAGGAAATGGCATTATAGCCTGTCCCGTTTGCGCAGGTGTCGGCGTAAACATATCATACGACCAATTCAACAACAAACAATACCGGAGTTGTGAACGCTGCCAGGCGAAAGGGGTCATAACATGTCATGTTTGCCATGGTGACAAAACGACCTTAACCGCTTGCCCACAATGTGAGGGACGAGGCTCCTTGGCCACACAGCAACTATGCAACCACGTGAGCGATTAAGGACAATATTTTTCCACAGCATCCGCAGCCGCGGGCACTTTTAATGCCAGGGCCTTTTTTAGGTCTTGACAGCCACTGTTGATCTTTTTTTGAGCCACTCTAAGCGCTCCTCTATATAAATAAGCCTCTCCATTCTGACTATCAACACTAATCGCAGCACTGTAATCTTCCATGGCCTCGTCTGTATTGCCTAATTTGTGATTGGCTCGGCCACGCAAAACAAATGCCTGGGCATTGCTTCTGCCTTCTTTGATAGCAGTATCAAAATAAAAAAGTGCATTGTCAAAATCTCCCTCGTTATAATAGAGTTGCCCCACACTCAGATAGGCATTTTGGTTCTTGGGGTCTATCTTCAATACCCGCTCATAATCGGCCATAGCATTATCAAGCTGTCCTAATTCTTCGTAAGCCCTCCCTCGATTATAAATGCTCTTGACGTGACTAGGGGTGATGGCAATATAGTCGCTGTAGGCTTGTATAGCCTTTTCATACTCCCCTGAAGCAAAATACGTGTCCCCTTCTGAATCACCGCTATTGCCACAGCCAACCAAAAAACTCAATAACAAAAAACTCAATAAACTACTTCTTAAACACATTATCTATTGCTCTAAATTTAACCGGTCTCAAAATTAGTTAATAATTACAAAGCACGCAGTAAAGGCTTCAGTATTCTTTTTAAATTTAAGAAAGACTAAACCTTTGTCGTGATATTCAACTTTGCAGCAATGCCTTCTTTCAAGAACTCTTTATGGAGATTATCGCTCAAGGCTTTCACAATTTCTTTGCAGATTTCTTCCTCAACTTTCTTTTTGAGCCCCTCCTCTTTGTATACTAGGGATGCCACCCATTGAGTTATTCTCCCTTTTTTCTTCTTAACGACTTCCTTTGCATTAAGCACATCTATCTCAATATGGACTTTAGCCATGATTTTGTTTTTAAGTGTAACTATCGGTGAAGGTTAAAAATAAACGGAAGGATAATGTTTTAATTTCTTAATCCCTCATATTTAATTAATTCGCACGAGGCTTTCCCAATTATCAGGTTGGCCTCTACTTTTAAGGGGATTCTATTCATATCATCCGAGAACCATACTGCTACGGCATCTTCTCCAGCAAAGAGTTTATTGTCAGGCATAATGGGCACCAATTTCAAGGCATTAAATTTTCCTGCACGTGTCCTGATCTCATCCGTCCCCATATAGCGAATCTCAAAATCGTATACGGTATCTTCGAAAAACGCTTCCATAGTAATGGTATCCCCTACAGAGAATCCGTTAAAATCAAAAGTCCGAAGGTAAAAAAGCCCACCGACAATATCCCTTACATTGTTTGGCACCTGAAAATACTCGGGTTCTTTGAAGTCACCAGTAGCATTGTTGATCACCTTCGCCTCAACCATATCTGTATTATGATCAAACTTGAGCACCTCATTTTTTCGGTATCGACCCTCTTCAATTTTTCTATAACTGATGTGAGGCACCAAGGCTGCAGTATCGATATAAGCTCCCCAATTATCATTCACCCGAGCCACCCAATCAACAGCTCCGCTCGTCCTTCCGAAAATATCTATTCGATAGCAGTCCCTACCGTTAATCTTATAATATAGATCATGCACTTTCATTTGTGCCTTACCCACAGTAAAGGCACCATAATTAAGCTTATACTCCAAAACCTCGCCAGCTCCAAAGCTCCTTTGGGAAACGGATACGAATGTTTCATCATCAACTTCTGTAAATGAAGAGGTTATAAATAATACCCCAATAAAATAAACCCACTTTCTCATATTAATTTTTTCTTGCTACTGCCTTAGGCAAAACAAGTGCCATCTTGGTAGAACCGAACCTCTATTTAATTAAGTTTTCATTACATTCCTACGAAAAAATGGGCGCAAAACACACATGTAAGTTAGGCTTGTCTAAATCGGGAAAAATATGGAGAGGCCCTATATTCCAACATTCACACCAGTCGAGATGAATTGCTAATATAATTAGCGCTAAACAGCAATGTCATTCTCCCTTAGTGCGTCGTTCAGCGAGGTTTTCAAATCAGTGCTCGCTTTTCTCTTTCCGATAATGAGGGCGCATGGTACTTGAAACTCCCCAGCAGGAAAAGTCTTTTTATAGCTTCCTGGTATCACCACAGAACGCTCAGGAACATACCCCCTATAAGTAACTGGTTCGCTACCTGTTACGTCTATTATCCTAGAGCTAGCCGTTAAGGTAACATTTGCGGCTAACACCGCTTCCTTCCCAATCCGCACACCTTCTACCAAAATACACCGAGAGCCTATAAAGGCATTGTCTTCCACGATGACGGGGGATGCCTGTACGGGCTCTAAAACACCTCCAATACCGACCCCCCCGCTGAGGTGGACATGTTTGCCAATTTGGGCACAACTGCCCACCGTGGCCCATGTATCTACCATGGTTCCTTCATCTACATATGCTCCGATATTGACATAAGATGGCATGAGAACCACCCCCTTACTTAAATAGGACCCATATCGCGCCAATGCGTGCGGCACCACCCTCACGCCTAGCTTGTCGAACCCTTCTTTTAACTTTATTTTATCATGAAACTGAAAAGGGCCTACTTCCATCAACTGCATCTTTTGCATCGGGAAATAAAGGATCACCGCCTTTTTCACCCATTCATTCACTCTCCACCCCCCTTCGCCATCGGGCTCTGCCACCCTTCTTATGCCTTTATCCAACTCCTCTATAATCGTCTTTACAGCAATTTGTACATCTTTTTCATTGCGACATGCCTTATCCTCCCACGCCTTTTCTATGATCTCCTTTAATCCCATTGATTTTTATCGTTTTAAATTTTATATATTTATTTGTTGTTATTTTTGACTATGCCTCAACAAAGAATTGTTATTGCCTCAGTACTCAAACCTGTTTTGGATACTCGGCTTTATGAGAAGCTAGGACTTTCACTGGCCCAAAAAAATAAATATGAGATTAATATCATAGGCTTTTTCTCAAAAAATATTCCTACTGTCCCCTTCATAAGATTTTATCCTGTATTCAGTTTCAAACGGAATAGCATAAAACGTTTTTTTGCTTCTTGTAAATATTATATTTTATTACGTAAAGTAAAACCTTCAATTATAATAGTTAGTACTGCTGAATTACTGATAGTTAGTGTACTTTACAAAATATTATTTGGATCAAAATTATACTATGATGTTCAGGAGAATTATTATAGAAATATAAGGTACACTTCCACTTATCCTGCACCAATCCGCAGAGGATTGGCATGGGCAGTAAAAATCATCGAGGATAGTGCAGGGAGATGGATTGACAGATATTTGTTGGCCGAAGAATGCTATGCTTATGAGAGAAACTTCCCAGGACACAAATCTGTCATAGTACGGAACAAATTTAAGCCCTTAAAAAGAGTACAACCAGCAAAACCACTTTCTTTATTGCCTAAAATCCGGCTTTTGTACACGGGAACAGTGGCCGAAAACTATGGGATATTTAAGGCTATTGAATTTGCTAAAAAAATTAGCATTATTTATCCCGATTTTACGTTGAAGATAGTCGGTTTTTCTCCAAAAGCCCACGTCGTCGAAAAAGTAGAGGCTGAAATACGAGATTTCCCTTTTATTTCTCTCAAAACAGGGAAGATTCCAATCCCACACAATGAAATCATCGATTCCATATCTGAGGCAGACTTTGCTCTCCTACCCTACCAGCCTGACAAAAGCATCGAAAACTGCTTTCCAACTAAAATATGGGAGTATATGGCCCATGGCTTGCCCATGATCATCCAAAACCACCCCCAATGGGTGAATTATTGCCAAAAACACGAGAGCTGTATTGCCATTGATTTCAATGGATACGATCCAGAGCAGGTGCTCAGTGAAATTTTAAACAGGAAATTTTATCCTTTAGGGCTACCGACAGATGTTTTTTGGAATTCGGAGGAACTTACATTGATTCAATCAATAGAAAATGGATAAGTACATAATCAACTAATAATCAAACCTTTAATTACAGAAGAAAGCGCCTCGACAACCCTCATCAGATCTTTACCCACACCCTTAAGCTAATGGGTTTCCATTTAAGGAAACAATGCGGCCAAATTTTATTTGGAGATCGAAACCGCAGACCACCCGAACCTCCTGCGCAGCCAAATTATATTTGGATACCAATAAAATTAGCACCCACTTCCGGGATTTAGGCAAACCTAAACTTTTATTTAGCCTTAGATTTGGCCAATTTTATTAGCATTTTTGCTGACATTTTGACATGTATTATTGATTCTTAAAATTTTTTTTAGATATGTCTAAATTATTTTTATATTTGCATCAAAAGACCGATTGATATGCTTCTGAGTTTCGCCGAAGAAAATTATTTAAAGACAATCTACCACCTCTCCCATGGAGGCAAGTATGAAGTATCCACCAATGCCATTGCAGAGGCGCTGGACACAAAAGCCGCATCTGTAAGCGACATGATTAGAAAGTTGCATAATAAGGGGGCTGTCTCCTATCAAAAATATCAGGGGGTAAATATCTCTTCCGAAGGTGGTAAAGCGGCCCTCCAGCTCATCAGAAAACACCGGCTATGGGAAGTGTTTCTGGTGGAAAAACTAAAATTCAATTGGGATGAGGTTCATGAAATAGCCGAACAATTGGAACATATACGATCGCCCCTATTGATTAAAAGGCTTGATGAGTTTCTCGGGTTTCCCAAAATGGATCCTCATGGAGACCCTATTCCTGATGAAAACGGAGAGTTCAAGGAGAAACCAAAAACGCCGCTCAATGAGGCGGACATAAATCAATCTGGTGTAATAGTAGGCGTAAAAGATACGAGTGCTCCTTTCCTACAATACATCGATAAGCTCGGAGCTACCCTAGGGGCAAAGCTGCGGGTAATGGACAAAGTGGAATTTGACGGTTCGATGGAGTTGCTTATCGACGGGAAGAAGCATGTATTTGTGTCGAAAGAAGTGGCCAAAAATATATTGATTACAGAATAGCAAAAATGGAGCGTTTTTATGAAGCCCGCGAGAATCCTCTGTACGGATAAATATACAGGACGATTTTTTCTACACGATTCTGAAGCGCTTCGATTTTGAGAGAAAGTTTGCGCCTTATTTCGCATTATTATTTTTCTCCTTGCCTAAAATGACATTAACTTATGAAACTTCGATCACCTGAATCACAATCATTAGCAGAAGTGCATTCTTCTGTAGACACTGAATCAAAAAAAGGATTCTGGAGAAAGTTGTTTGCTTTTCTAGGGCCTGCCTATCTGGTAAGTGTGGGCTATATGGATCCGGGTAACTGGGCGACCGATATTGCAGGAGGAAGTCAGTTTGGTTACAAACTTCTATGGGTACTCGTCATGTCCAATCTTATGGCTGTGCTTCTGCAAAGTTTGTGTGCCCGGTTGGGGATAGTACGCAACCGCGACTTGGCCCAGGCCTCTCGGGAATACTACCACCCCATCGTTAATATCCCATTATATATTTTAGCAGAAATAGCCATTGTGGCTTGCGACCTTGCTGAGGTGCTGGGAATGGCCATAGGGTTGCATCTACTTTTTGATATCCCCCTTATTTGGGGCGTTTGTCTCACCGCCTTGGACACCTTCCTTTTGTTGTTTTTATTGCACAAGGGCATCAGAAAAATGGAAGCTTTTATTTTGGCTCTCATAGCGATTATAGGCGCAGCTTTTTTTATTCAAATGATATTGGCCAAACCTGAAATGAGTTCAATTGCGCAAGGATTTATCCCAGAAATACCCAATAGCCAAGCTTTATATATTGCCATCGGCATTATAGGGGCTACCGTCATGCCTCATAATCTGTACCTACACTCTTCCCTTGTCCAGACCAGAAAAATTGACCGGAGCGATAAAGGGATCTTCCGAGCTATAAAATATAATATCATAGATTCTGCCATTGCATTAAACCTTGCATTCTTTGTGAATGCTGCCATCTTGATTTTGGCTGCTGCCACTTTTTATGAGAACAACATGTTTGATGTAGCCGACATCGAGGATGCCCACAGGCTTTTGGAAGGAATCTTGGGGACCAAATGGGCACCCATATTGTTTGCTGTAGCCTTGATTGCAGCAGGACAAAGCTCTACCATAACAGGCACATTAGCGGGACAAATCGTGATGGAAGGATACCTGAATCTCCGCATCCAACCGTGGATAAGAAGAATTATCACCAGATTATTGGCGATTCTTCCTGCAGTATTTTTTATCTTATATTTTGGAGGAGATAAGGTGGGCGAGTTGCTGATTCTTAGTCAGGTAGTATTAAGTCTCCAGTTAGGATTTGCCATCATTCCGCTCATACACTTTGTGAGCGACAAAAAATTGATGGGGAAATTCGTCATAGGCAAATGGGCCAAAACAGGCGCATGGCTAACAGCCATTATTGTTGTAATCCTCAATGTGAAATTGGTAATTGATGAAATCTCTTTGTGGGCATCCGCATCAGAGCAAACTTGGCACATCCACTTCATCGTTTTGCCTCTTGCCATAGCTATAGGAGTGTTGCTGCTATACATTACTTTCCAACCCTTTGTAGCCACATTCTTGACCAAAAAAATTGACAGTCTACATGGAGAAATTAAAACACTGACTTTTGCAGAGAAGCCTATCTACAAAAAAATTGCTGTTTCTTTGGATTTTTCCGATATAGACGAAGCGGTCATTAATAACGCCCTAGCATTGGGAAACAAAGACGCAGAGTATTTAATTGTGCATGTTGTGGAAACAGCGGGGGCGCATTTTATGGGAAATGAAATAAAAGACCTAGAAACCAAGGCAGATAAAAAAGTACTGGACAATATAGCTGTACAGCTAGAGACAAAAGGATACAAGGTAAAAACTGCATTAGGGTATGGAAGTCCCAAAAAAGCTATCCCATTTCACGTAAAAGAATATGGTGCCGATATTTTGGTGATGGGATCTCATGGCCACCAATTCATAAAAGACATAATATTAGGAACCACCATAAATTCAGTCCGACATAATGTGGATATCCCGGTCCTAATAATTAGGGAAAAATGAGGGCATTATCCTAAAAGCATTTTAGCAGGATCATGAAGCATAATGAGGAAGTTTTACAAAAACTTACATCTTATGCTCCGTAGAAATTTTTTGCATTATTTTTACGTTGACAGTATAAAAATTAGTTGTATGAAGTACTTATATCGTGTAACTCCAGTATTGATCCTGCTCTTCATAGGCCTAACAAGCTTTGTTGCCAACAATGGCAAAACCGATAAGAAGGGGCAAGAGGTCAAAAAAATCAATTGGGTTTCAATAGAAGAGGCAGAAAAGTTGACCATGGAAACACCAAAAAAGATATTTGTGGATGTGTATACCGACTGGTGCGGATGGTGCAAAAGAATGGACGCAACAACTTTTACAGATGAAGCTGTGATTGACTATGTGAACGAGCACTTTTATGCCGTAAAGCTCAATGCTGAAAGCAAAGAAAACATATCTCTTAAAGGCATGAATACCAATGGAATAGAACTTGCTCGCTCCTTTAGAGTTTCTGCTTACCCTACCATTGTATTTATCGATGAAACTTTCCAACGCGTTACGCCCGTGCCAGGATACCGTAAGGCAGAAGAATTTCGGGATATTTTGAAGCAATTTAATGAAGCTGAATAAGCATAAGGCTTAGATATTATAGCATATGCTTGAATTCCTCCCTAAAGTTGGCCGGCCTAGCCCAATCTTCCTTGGCTATTTGGTCAACCGAAGTAATAATCATTTTGTACAAAGGACATAACACATTGATTTTTCACTACAAAGTGCAATTGTATCATTTTTTTACAAAAGTTTTGTTGCAGATAAAATCACTTTCGGGAAGTCAGAATAATATTCGTTATCGAGTCGTTGTTGACATCCTGCTACACTAGTCTACACAGATTGGTGGTGACTGTATTCCCATCAAAAAATCCAAAAATCACCCTTATTGTTTTTTGGGATTTAACTTTTTCATAAATTACAACGATATCTGTTTCCCAGCATTTAAACTTAGGCAAGAAGTGAAGTTATTGAAATTTCTCTTAGTTTTTTTTATAACCATCGGTATAATTGTTTTTCTCAGTTTAAAGATCGGCGACCTTCCTCCTTTAGGAAAATTCCTTGGCCCGTTTCATGGATTTTGGCAAAATATTGAACTGGACAACAATGAAAATGTGGAAATCAACATGCCTGGCCTTAGAGATAAGGTGCTGGTGTATTACGACAATGAAATGATCCCTCATGTGGAAGCAGAGAATGACCACGATCTTTATTTTGCCCAAGGTTATGTGACTGCAGCGCATCGTTTATGGCAAATGGAATTCCAGACATATGCAGCTGCTGGCCGTGTTTCTGAAATAATTGGAAGTAAAGCACTGGATTTTGACCGCATGCAAAGAAGGAAGGGTATGCTGTTTGGTGCCCACAATGCCCTGAGAGGAATGATGGAAAATGACACCATCAAAGAGGTCGTGGAAGCATATGCAGCAGGGGTAAATGCCTATATCAATACATTGAGTTATAAGGATCTCTCGATAGAATATAAACTGCTGGATTACAACCCTGAACCGTGGACACCCTTGAAAACGGCTTTATTGCTGAAATACATGGCAGATGATCTTTCTAGCTGGGACAATGACCTAGAAAATACAAATGCCTTTCATTTGTTAGGTGAAGAACGGTTTAACTTCCTTTTTCCTGACACACTACACAATACCGACCCTATAATACCCAATAACACACAATATAGGTTTGACCCTATAAAAGTAGACACCCCTAATGTCTTCATACCTCAAGTGGTATCTAACAAGCCGTTTCCCAAAAGCAATCCTAGGAACGGCAGCAACAACTGGGCGCTGGCAGGCAATAAAACCAACACGGGGAAACCCATTTTAGCCAACGACCCTCATTTGGCGCTCAACCTTCCATCGCTTTGGTATGTAATGCAATTAAAGGGGCCAAATGTGAATGTAATGGGTGCCACCTTACCCGGAGCCCTAGGTGTCATTATCGGTTTCAATGAATCTATTGCATGGGGCGTTACCAATGCCCGAAGAGACGTTAGGGATTGGTATGCGTTAGAGTTTAAGGATGAGAGAAAAAACGAATATTTATTCGATAGGAAGTGGTTAAAAACCCAAAAAGTACCGGAAGAAATCAAAATAAGAGGTGAGAAGTCGTATTTTGATACAGTAGTATATACGCACTATGGGCCGGTAGTATACGACGATAAGTTTATGGGCACTGGCGAAAAAACCAACTTTTCTTTAAGATGGATAGCTCATGATTTTTCGGAGGAACAGCTTACTTTTTACCTACTCAATAGAGGAAAAAATTACGAGGATTTTAAAGAAGCCATTCAGTATTTCAGTTGTCCTGCTCAAAACTTCGTTTTTGCCTCAACTGAAGGTGATATTGCTTTATGGGTTCAAGGTAAATTCCCCTTAAAATGGCCCATGCAGGGAAAATTTATTATGGATGGGAGCCGGTTGGATCAAGAATGGCAAGGCTATATCCCCTTTGAGCACAATGCACATGTACTCAATCCACCACAGCAATATGTAAGCTCTGCCAACCAATATCCAGTGGGTAAAAAATACCCCTATTATGTGTACGACGGCAATTATGAAACCTATAGAAACAGACGAATCAATCGTAAACTGGAAAATATGAAAAACGCAACGCCCCAAGATATTATGGCGTTGCAAAATGACAATTATCATTTGCAAGCCGCAGAAAGTTTACCGATGATGCTGGATAGCTTAAACATAGACCGTCTTAATGAGCAGCAAAAAGAAATTTATGCTTTGCTTAAAAACTGGGACTATTTCAACGATGCGGGCAGTAAAGCTGCTACAGTTTATGAAGTCTGGTGGAATACTTTATATGCGCTTATATGGGATGAGTTCCAATCCGACAGTTTGGCCCTTAGCCTTCCCAACACCTTCACTACCATTGACATCCTAAAAAATTATCCTAATGATCCATTTATAGATATTCAATCCACTCCTGAAAGAGAAACAGTTAGTCAACTGGTTGAGCAGGCCTATGTTACTGCCATAGAAATACTAGAGAATTGGTCTGAAGAAAATGAAAAGGATTATAAATGGAGCAATTTCCAAAACACTTCGATCAAACACCTACTTAAGATCACGCCTTTTAGCATTGAGAATGTGGTGGTAGGAGGCCATGAAGGTGCCATAAACGCTGTTACAAGCACTAACGGCCCATCCTGGAGAATGGTGGTTTCCATGGAAAATGAAGTAAAAGCGTGGGGCATCTACCCTGGCGGTCAATCGGGGAACCCTGGCAGCCCCTACTACGACAATTTTGTAGAAAGATGGAGGAAAGGTGAATACATACCGCTAGTATTCATGAGGACACCTAGCGATACTACTGCCATTATTCACACAAAAATTTTGATGCCTTCTAAAGGATCCGGGGGACTATAAAACAAATTTTGCCTATTTTGGTAGGCTAATATCGAACTCATCCAAACAAAGTTTCAATGGGATTTATTTTAAGGATAATAATCATAGCTACCTTATGTTACCTTGCCAAATCGATACTTCCTTGGTGGTCGATTGCATTGGTAGCATTTTGCGTGAGCGCTATATGGAGAGGAAGTAGTACCAATGCATTTTTGTCGGGATTTTTAGCGGTTGGTCTTCTTTGGTTTGGCGCGGCATTATACTATAGCACCTCCTATGGTTCGCCACTCCCTGACAATGTAGCTGACCTATTCCAACTAGGATCCTCAGAAATATTGGCCACTGTCACGGGTTTGATTGGGGCTATTGTAGGTGGTTTAGCAAGTCTAAGCGGAAACTATTTCCATAAACTCATTAGCAAAAGAACTGATAGGCCAAGGTATTAGGGGAATAAGTTGGAAGTTGGGATATTGGAAACGGGACATTTCGGATATTAGACAACATGTTAGCGTTTCGAGGCCTTGAAAGGGTGTCAGCGAAATCTGTGGTCATTTTTCGCTAATCTCTGTTAAATAGGATCGTTGATGTTTTGAGCCATTTCCCTGCTTCGGCGTGTATCTGTCCTGGCAAAAGCCGCCAAAGCCAATTGTCTTCTATTGCCCCTGGTGTATTCATCCGTGCCACTTCATCCAGGCCCAATATATCTTGAAGAGGGAGAATGGCTGTATTGGCCACTGAGGCCATTGCCATGTGTGCCATAATTTTGGCAATATCATCTTCCTGAAATGACCTGCCTGCATATTCCTCAATTTGTTGATGGTATTGGCTTCCTTCCTCACGGTACCAGCCTCTAGTAGTATTGTTATCGTGGGTTCCGGTGTACACAATATAGTTATGCGTGTAGTTATGTGGTATATAGGGCGAATCTGGCAAATTGTCGCCGAAAGCAAACTGCAGAATCTTCATGCCAGGCAAATGAAACTGGTCCCGCAAGTCTTCTACGGCGATGTCAATCACGCCCAAATCTTCCGCAATAAAAGGCAATGAGCCAAGCTCTTGCTTTAAGAACTTAAAAAAATCTTCTCCTGGCCCTTTCTTCCATTCTCCATTTTTAGCTGTCGCTTCTCCAGCCGGCACTTCCCAATAGGACGAAAATGCCCTGAAGTGATCAAGCCTAATTTCATCGCACAAGGAAATACTGGCCCGTATCCTCTCAAGCCACCAAGTATAGGTTTGCTCCTTGGCTGTTTCCCAATTAAAAACTGGCATGCCCCACAACTGCCCGTCTTCATTAAAATAATCTGGTGGCACACCTGCTATGCCTAACATATTGCCTTTGTCATCCAACCTAAAGATCTCTTTGTTAGCCCAGACATCCACAGCGTCATAACTGACATAAAAAGGCATATCACCAAGGAATTTAATCCCTTTGTTTTGGCAATACTTACGCAGTCTTGCCCACTGTCTGAAGAAGATAAACTGTAGCCATTTTTGCTGTTCGATATGATCCTCGTTGTCAGTTATAAATTTTTCTAAAGCTGCCTTATTTCTATTCTTATATAAATCAGGCCATCTATACCATGGGTTTCCATTGTGGATAGATTTCAAAGTGCTATAAAGCGCATAATCCTGCAACCAATCGACACGTTTGAATTCTTCGAAGTCGATATGCAATGCTTCATGGTTTCCTTGCTTAAAATTGACCCAAGCTTTATCAAACAACTTTCCCTTTACGCGCTCTACTTCGTCATATAAAGTCACACCGCACTGAGGCAAGTGGTATTGCTTAAGTTCTTCATGCGTCAAAAGCCCTTCATCTGCCAATAACTCCGGACTTATTAGCAGGATGTTGCCGGCCATGCTACTAGTGGCGCTGTATGGAGAATAAAACTGGCTTTTTTCGATCGGATTTAAAGGTAATATCTGCCAGTATTTTTGGTGACACCGTTGAAGGAAATCAGCAAAACTTCTTGACTCCATTCCTAAATCGCCTATCCCAAATGGCGAAGCAAGCGATGTGATATGAAGTAGCACTCCTGACCCACGAACCTTCTGCTGGCGACCTTTTAAGAGAGCAATGGGCAAGCCTTCCCATAATTTATTGACAGAAAGAGCTCCTTCCACTGTTACTTGTTCACCGAGCAATATACTACTCCATTCTTGCGGTGCATCGTCCGGTAAAAGAACGACGGTATCCTTCCAATCTATGGAGTCAATAGTACATCCTTGGCCTTTGCATACAAGCGCTATATTCAAAGGGACCGCAGTAATGTACCAAATATGCCGATGTTTTCTGGCAAATGCCATTACATGTTTCTTGTATTCCCCTTGTGCTTGCAGCGGTACATATTCTCCTTTCAGGAACAAATCAGCTGCATGCTTTCTCTCTTGGAGCAAAAATCTAATGAGGCTCAGTTTTATTTGTCCATTATTACGATTTTTCCACGCATTGTCCCATAGCGCAGAGGTTACATCAATATTTTCCAACTTATCCAGCCATTCCATCCTATCTCCAAAGGCAACTGGTCGTCTATTATCGGGATCTACCAAGCTTAAATCCCAAAACTCAGTGCCTTGGTAAACATCAGGAATCCCCGGACAGGTAAATTTCAGCAAAACTTGTGCAAGAGAATTGACAATGCCATAGTCTGACACTTCTTTAAGGAATGTTTCAAAACTCGCGCTAAATCCATTTTTGTTAGACAAAAGCGCAGCAGAAAACTTCTTGGCTGCTTCTTCATAATCTACATCAGGTTCCGACCAGTTTGAATTAACTTTTCCTTCCCGTAGCGCCTTTTCAAGGTATTGCTGAACCCTATTTGTAAAGTCATCATTGGCAGCCTCTGGCATAGGGTGTGCACCTAACAGCGTTTGGTAAATCAAATATTCATCATTGACACTTAGTGCGTCTTCTTGTTTTAGAGACTCATTTTCCTTCTTCCACTTACGTACTATGTTTATCCACTCATCAGCCACATCAGTCAACGCATTCAGGCGCATCCGAACATCCTCCCCTCTTTTGGTGTCGTGGGTGGCCGTAGAATTGAGCGCCAGCGGGTATTGAGTTCTTCGGTAGATCATTTTTTGATGAAACTCTCCAGCCGACAAACCAAAATTTTCAGGAGCGTCTCCTACTTCATTATGCCCTACAAACCGATTGTAGGTATACATTAAGGTATCTTCTACTCCTTTGGCCATCAACGGACCAGTAAATTGCATTAACCTTTGATACCAATGTAGTGCCTTTTTATTGTAGGCTATATCCCCTTTCTTAGAGTTACTCAATAATACATGCTCCATAATCTTGGTTGAAGCTGCCAGTTGTTTTTTTTTATCCCTAATCTGCTTTAATATAGATCCGATTGCCGCCTTTTCTGATTCGGGCAATGGAAATGACCGCCCATAATAGCGATATACGGGACATAAGACCAAGAATTCACCAATAGTCTCCTTTAGTTTTTCACGATCTATACTTTCCAGAACTTCTCGATCGACTAAATTCGACTCCATGAAAAGTTGGTACAAGTTGTCTAGCTCACCTCGCATATGCTCAAAGAGAATATATACCTTCTTTTCATGGATTTGGCCATGTATGCTTGTTTCATCCTTAACTAATTCTTTGTAAAAATCGGTGAACTTAGGCTCGTTTTCCATATTGGTGAAGAGGTTGTTAATGATGCCTAGAAAGCCATATCCTGTCTCTCCCTGAATAGGCCAATTGGGCGGCAGTTCTTCGCCGGTCATTAATATTTTCTCCACCACTATGTATATATCCTCTCCAACGAGTTTTCGAAGTCGCTCCAAATAAGTCGTTGGATCAAATAATCCGTCGACATGATCTACCCTTAGACCATTAAAAACTCCCTCGTCTACAAAAGCTTTGATTTTCTGGTGATAAATAGAGAACACGCTTTCTTCCTGCATATTCAAGCAAATAAGGCCATTCACTGTGAAAAATCGGCGATAATTGATGCTTGTATCTGTTTCTTGCCAATGGCATAGTTGATAAACTTGATCTTCTATTACTTCTCGAATGAAACCTGTTTCTTGATTGACTTGATCTAAGCAAGCATGCACATGGGAATAAAATTCGTTCTGTTGCATTAAAGAGCACAGTTCTAATTGCAGTTCACCCATCATCAAACTATATATTTTAGGGTTCTCAGCATGTAGAATATTATCAATCTGAGCTAATAGAGAAATCACATTATCTGGTTTAGGTGCCTCAATAGCACCCAAAATGCGTTGATAAGATCGCAAATGTAATGGGTAGGCACTCTCATAATATTTAAGCACCAATCTATGATTGTCAAAGTCAACCTTTATTGCCCCGCTATCAACAGATTTGTCCAATGGCTCGCCAAGAAAAGGTACCATAACCTTTCCAGAATAGGCATTACTGTTCCATAGAATATCGAAGAAGCTATAAAACTCAGACTTTACCCCCTTCTCCAATACATCCATTAGCCATTGGTTTTGGGGATGAAAAGCCATGTGGTTAGGCACGATATCCTGAATCCACCCTATGCCGGCTGACCTCAGTAGCTTTGTGAGGGACCTCAACTGTTCCTCCGTTCCTATTTCTGGATTGATCACATGCGGATTAGTCACATCATATCCGTGAGTGCTTCCTGGCACCGCTTCAAAAATAGGGGAGGCGTAAATGGCGCCGATGCCAAGTTTTTTTAAAGAAGGGATGATCCCTTCGAGATGGGAGAAGGTAAAATCTTTATTGAACTGAATTCTATAAGTAGTGGCAGGATTGTACATCGCTAAGCTGATTTATACATCGAAAAAGACTTCGGCAGCAGCATTAAGGTATTTTCATCAATTGTATCGGGACCACTCACCGGTCCTAGCCACTGAGAATCTGCCGAATTAAGCATTTTGACCCACCTGCCTTTTGCAGCAATTTGTGGCATTTCGACTTGCTGCGGTTCTTCTGAAAAATTGATAAGAATTATAATGTGCTGTTCATCATGCCACCTATGAAGGACAAGCGTTTGCTTTTCTTCGTTTCCTTTTACTTCAAGTTGATTGCGGTTAAGTTTATATAGCGCCGGGTTTTCTTTCCTTAATGCTATGAGCGCTTTGTAATATCGAAGCATAGTTGAATGCTCATCCTTATCCAAGTCTTGCCATGATAACTTTGAAGTTTCAAAAGTATTTACTGCTTGCGGGTCAATTGGTTCTACCCCTTCATGCGCATGGGCAAACTCCAGCTTCCGTCCTTCTCTCACTGCCTCCACGAGTTCAGCATCCGTATGGCTAACAAAATACAAGAATGGACTGGTTGCACTAAATTCCTCCCCCATAAATAACATAGGCAAAAAAGGGCTTACCAAAACTGCACCAGCCAAAACTTTTTGCATTTCATAATCAATAAGATGTGAGGTGCGTTCGCCATTTGGTCTGTTTCCCACCTGATCATGATTTTGAGAAAACACCACAAACTGCCTTCCTGAGTTTTGATCAGTCTTAGAGCCAAATGTCATTCTCCTTGCCTTAGAATATATGCCATCAAACACAAATGCACTCCTATAAGATTTCGCTAGGTCCTTTATACCATTATATTCGATGTAATAGCCAGTTTTTGTATTGCCAGAAGTTACGCGCAGCGCATGATGGAAATCATCGGCCCATTGTGCGTCCATCCCATAACCGCATTTCTCCAGAGGATTGATATAGCGTACGTCATTCAAATCCGATTCCGCTATTAGATAATGCTCCTTCCCAGTCTCTGCCATTAGGTGGTTCACCTTCTCTTTCATTTCTTTTAGGATATGCTTTGGGCCAAAGTCTTTAATAGCATGCACAGCGTCCAGCCGAAGGGCATCTATATGAAAGTCCCTGAACCACATTAGGCAATTTTCAACAAAGTAATGCCGTACATTGTCGCTCCAAGAATCATCAAAATTGACGGCCTGTCCCCATGGGGTATTGTATTTATCAGTAAAGTAGGGGCCAAATGCAGGTAGATAGTTTCCTTCAGGGCCAAGGTGATTGTATACAACATCCAATACCACGGCGATTCCTTGGGAATGGCAAGCATCGACCAACTGCTGCAAACCGTGTGCTCCACCATAACTATTTTGCACTGCAAAGGGATATACACCATCATATCCCCAGTTCCGCACTCCCGGGAATTGGGCCACAGGCATAATCTCAATAGCATTGATGCCCAGATCTTTCAAATAGTTCAGTTTGCCTATTAAGTCAGCAAAAGTTCCCTCAGAAGAATAAGTGCCAACATGCAACTCATAAAGAATATACGCTTCTAATGGCATATTTTTCCAACTTTTGTCTGTCCAGGAAAAACTGCCCAAATCAACTACTTCCGAATATCCGTGAACTCCTTCTGGCTGGGACCTTGAGGCAGGATCAGGCAACTCCTTTTCTCTATCCAAAATAAATTTATATAAATCCCCTACTTCAATCTTGTTTGTCTGGAGTAGCCAGTAACCAACATCATCTTTCTCAAGGGGCAATTGTAATTTTTTTGAACTGATATTGATAACTACTTCCATGGCTTCAGGAGCCCATAACCGCACCGTAGCGGTTCCCGAATTATCTATTGTAACTCCTAGTTTTTGATGCATAGCAAGTTTTTTAATTCTTAAAAATTGGAGCTTTCAGCAAAAGGACAGATCTATTTTCTACCAGTATCGTCGCTTCAGCATCATACTTCGTGTCGTCATCTACAACATCATCTCGATCCGTATTAATGACGACTTGCCACTGTTCTGCAAAGTTTGCTGGTGGAAGCTTAAACTCT
>SMEK01000070.1_pt1 | contig 45708 bp, 39 predicted proteins | sample 2456371 | NCBI WGS metagenome assembly SMEK01 (sample SAMN10132590, study PRJNA489261) | soil metagenome | isolation source: day1 antibiotic-loamy sand soil ammended with composted manure from dairy... | place: USA | collected 2015-04-01
AAAGATCGATAAGTCCGAAACCCGCATAGATTGGTCTCGGCCGGCTGCAGATGTGCATAACACCATTCGCGCATTGTCGCCCATGCCGGGCGCATGGTGCGAAGCCGAGATAGGCGGCCGGTTGGAACGCTTGAAATTGCTGCGCTCGAAGCTTGCCGAGGGCGCAGGCGAACCGGGGGAAATTCTGGACGGCCAGCTCACCATTGCCTGCGGCACGGGTGCGGTCAGGCTGATTGAACTGCAACGGGCCGGCGGCAGGCCCGCCTCGGCGCCGGAATTCCTGCGTGGCGCCAGGCTCGAAGAAGGAAAGAGATTGTCATGAGCATGCTCTCCATACGCGCCGCAACGCCGCGCGACCGCGACGCGATCCGCCAGGTCGAGGAACATGCGTTCGGTCAGCTGGCGGAGGCCGGTCTCGTCGATGCGTTGACCAGTGACGGCGACACGGTCCTGGAACTTGTGGCCGTGGAAGATGGGCAGGTGATCGGACATGTCCTCTTCTCGCGCCTGTATGTCGTGCGCAAGGAGATGGCGGACTTTCCCGCAGTAGCGCTCGCGCCTCTGGCGGTAGACCCTTCCTTCCACGGGACGGGTATTGGCGGTGCGTTGGTGCGCGAAGCCCACCGCAGGCTGAGAGAGGCCGGCGAGAAACTCTCCGTGGTGCTCGGCGACCCGGCCTATTATGGCCGTTTCGGCTACAGCCGCCAGCGCGCGGAAAAGTTCGAGAGCGAGTACCAGGGCGAAGCCTTGCAGGCACTGGCCTGGGCCGATGCGCCGGAAAGCGGCAGGCTCGTCTACGCCGCTGCCTTTGGAAACTCCCTGGCGGCCTGAGGGCGCGCCCGGCCCATGCCACGCTACCGCCTCGATATCGAATATGACGGCACCCCCTATGCCGGCTGGCAGCGTCAGGCAGGCCGGCATTCGGTTCAGGCGGCAATCGAGCAGGCGGTGGAGAAATTCTGTGGCGAGCAGCTATCCCTGCGCGGCGCCGGCCGCACCGACGCAGGCGTCCATGCCACGGGGCAGGTTGCGCATATGGATCTTTCCCGGGCCTGGCCTGCCGATACGGTGCGCGATGCCGTCAATGCCCATCTCAGCCAGGCGGGAGAGCGGGTGGCAGTTCTTGCCGTGACCGTCGTCCCGGAAGATTTCGACGCCCGGTTCTCCGCCAAGGCGCGGCATTATCTCTACCGCATTACCAATCGCCGTGCTCCGCCGGCCCTGGAGAAAGGCAAGGTCTGGTGGGTGCCCAAGCCGCTGGATGCCGCAGCCATGCACGCGGCAGCGCAGGTGCTGGTCGGCCGGCACGATTTCACCACCTTCCGCTCCTCGCAATGCCAGGCGAACAGCCCTCTGCGTACGCTGGACCGGCTTGATGTTGCCCGCGAAGGCGACATGATCGAGATTCGTGCCTCTGCGCGATCCTTCCTGCACAACCAGGTGCGTTCGATGGTCGGCTCGTTGAAGAAGGTCGGCGAGGGCGCCTGGACGGGTGCCGATCTGAAGGCCGCTCTGGAGGCCTGCGACCGTTCGGCCTGTGGGCAGGTTGCTCCGCCGGATGGCCTCTTTCTTGTTCGGGTCGACTACTGACCTTCACTCCGTGATCGCGACGCCCAGCAGCGACTGCAGGGCGAACAGTACGGCCAGCGAGCCTATGAACATGCCGACGAAGACTGCGGTACCCACAGCGGCGCCCTTGCCGATCGCCGCATTGGTCATGCGCCAGATCATCACCATGGTGAGAATGAAAAGCGCGAGCGACAGCAGGCCGGCGGCCTGGCCGGCCGAGGGTATGAAAAGCCTGACCAGGGCAGCGGGCAGCATGATCCAGGCCACGATGGCCGATGCCCAATTGCTGGCTACGACATAGTGAACGAAGCGGGTCCCGATGCCGGCGCGGGGGGCGATGACTGCCAGGCCGACCAGCGGCAGTACCCAGGTTGCAACATCTATCGTGCCCAGCCGCAGCACCAAACCGAACCGCGCGGCCACGGCGTCGGGATCGCCGATCTCGTTGGCAATGCCTACCCAACTGACGATCATTGCCGGCAGCGCCACCACGATCGCAAAGAAGGAGTTCCAGAAGCCATCGGCAGAGAGATCGAGCAGTCGCAGGCCATCGGCCTTGCCGAGCATCAGTCGCCAGGCCCCCGACAGAGCAGCTTGGATTTCATCCGACGAAATCAAATCATGCCGCTCCTTTCACGAACCAATCCTCGATGAAGCGTTGATAGACCTGCGTCAGGGTTTCAAGATCGGCCAGGGCGACGCGCTCGTTCACCATGTGCATGGTCTTGCCCACCAGGCCGAATTCAACCACCGGGCAATAGTCCTTTATGAACCGGGCATCGGAAGTGCCGCCCGAAGTGGAAAGGGCGGGCGTGCGGCCGGTCACGGCTTTCACGGCCGCCCCCAAGGTGTTGATCAGCCGTTCGTCCCGGGTGAGAAACACATGGCTCGGCTGGTCGCGCCATGCGAGTTCATACTCGATCGGTTCGCGCCGGCCCTTCCGATAGGTCTTGCGTCGGGTCGCCGCATCAAGGCGATTGTGGATTTCCGCCTGCAACGTCTCGGCTGTCCAATTGTCATTGAAGCGCACGTTGAAGGCGGCTGTCGCGCGGGCCGGGATGACATTGGTTGCCGTGTTCCCCACGTCGATGGAGGTGACTTCCAAATTGGTCGGTTGGAAGTCGGCCGTTCCTTCGTCGAAAGCCGGGCGCAGAAGCGCATCCACCAGCGTCATCAGCCCGCGAACCGGATTGTCGGCGAGGTGCGGATAGGCGGCATGCCCCTGCCGTCCCTGGACGGTCACGGTTCCGGAAAGCGAGCCGCGGCGGCCGATCTTGATCGCATCGCCGAGTTGGTCGGGATTGGTCGGTTCACCGACGATCGCCGCATCCCATTTTTCGCCGCGCTCCGCTGCCCAGGCAAGCAGCTTGGCCGTACCGTTGATCGCAGGGCCTTCCTCGTCGCCGGTTATGAGCAGGGAAACGGAGCCCTTCGGCCCGCCTGATTTTTCCAAATGCCGCGCGAGGGCTGCAACGAAGCAGGCAATTCCCCCCTTCATGTCCACCGCCCCGCGGCCATACATTTCGCCGCCCGCGACGGCTGCCGAAAAAGGCGGATGCGTCCAGGCCGCTTCGTCTCCTGCCGGCACCACGTCCGTGTGGCCCGCAAACACCAGGTGCGGCCCGTTGCCCGAACGGCGCGCATAAAGATTCTCGACGTCGGGCGTACCTTCCTCCCGAAACACCGGCCGCTCGACGACAAAGCCCAGCGGCTTCAGCATTGCCTCCAGCGCGCTCAAAGCGCCGCCTTCGTTAGGCGTTACCGATGGGCAGCGTATCAGAGCGGCCAGATTGGCGGCGGGATCGGTAGGATTCGTCATGCCGAAGCGATAGTCGAAAGCGCGGCGGCTGTCACGCCGCCGGCCTTTCCTGGGCACTTCAGTCTGGTGAGTTGGTTCGTGCGCCGTAGCGGTTGGAGCCCTTGTCGCCCGGGAAAAGGCAGAGCAGCAGGAAGGCCGCGATCGAAATGACCGGGATGAACAGCACGATGGCCATCAGGCCCGGCTTGCCGAAATCGTGCAGGCGCTTCACCGCCAGCGCCACGTTCGACCAGAGCGAGGCGAGAAAGGCGATAAGGAAAAGCAGCGCCCATGTCTCGCTTTCGGCGGTTCCCTCGGGAACCAGCGTGAAGCGGTAAAGCGGGAAGGCCTGGACGATGGCCACCAGCAGCCCGCCTAGAAAATAGGCAAGCCTGCTCACGCGGCCCGAGGTCTTGAAGAAAAACCAGAAGAGGGGCGGTCTGTCAGTCAAGCGGGTTCGTCCGTGATGGCGGGAGGTCAGGCCATTCGCTGCGCCGGAAAGTGCCTCGGTTTGCCGAAAGGATCAATCTCGGAGCAGCTCGTTGATCGAGGTCTTGGCCCGGGTCTTGGCGTCGACGCGCTTCACGATCACCGCACAGTAGAGGCCGGGTCCCGTTTCGCCGTTCGGAAGGGGCTTGCCCGGCATCGAGCCGGCGACCACGACCGAGTTCGCGGGCACTTCCCCGTAGAAGACCTCGCCGGTGCTGCGGTCGACGATTCGGGTCGACTTGCCGATAAACACGCCCATGCCGAGCACCGACCCCTCGCGGATGATGCAGCCTTCCACCACTTCGGAGCGCGCGCCAATGAAGCAATTGTCCTCGATGATGGTGGGTCCCGCCTGCATCGGCTCCAGCACGCCGCCGATTCCCACGCCACCCGAAAGGTGGACGTTCTTGCCGATCTGCGCGCAAGAGCCGACCGATGCCCATGTGTCGACCATGGTGCCGGAATCCACATAGGCGCCGACATTGACGAAGGAGGGCATCAAAACCACTCCGGGCGCGACGTAGGCCGAGCGGCGCACGATGGCGGAAGGCACCGCGCGGAAACCGGCCCTCTCGAAATCGGTTGCACCCCAGCCCTCGAACTTGGAGGGCACCTTGTCCCACCAGGCGGCTTCGCCTGGCCCGCCCTTGATGACTTCCATGGGATTGAGCCGGAAAGACAGAAGCACTGCCTTCTTGAGCCACTGGTTGACATGCCAGCTGCCGTCGTCGCGCCTTTCCGCCACGCGCGCCTCGCCCCTGTCGAGCAGGTCGAGCGCGGTCTGGATGGCATCGCGTGTCTCACCCCGCGTGGAGGGCGATACGCTCTCGGGCGCCTCGAAAGCGGCGTCAATAGTCTTTTCCAGGCTGCTGAGATCAGGCCTCGACATCGTGTCTCCATTACCATGCTGTTAAGGGGAGGCCCTTAACCTGTTTAAAAAGCCGCGCGGACCCTATGTGAAGGCTTGACGAGGGTCAATCGCGGGTGCGTCACGGAACGGCGCCTGGGGCGACTATTGGGGATTAACAATCATGGATCCGATGGAGAAGTCGGGCTGGACGCCGCTGTCGCATTCCGATGAAGACCTGGAGCGGGCCAAGGCCGCGCCGGACACGCCGCAGACCAGGGCTCCCACCTACCGCCTGGCGTGGAATGACGAGGAATTCATGACCCGCCGCGAATTGCGGCCGGTTCGCCTCCAGCTTGAACTGCTCAAGCCGGAAATGACCCTTGCAGAGCGCGGCATCCGTTCCACCGTCGTCCTGTTCGGCGGTGCCCGCCTGCCGGAGCCGGGCGGCGATGCCTGGGCCGCAAAGAACGAGACGCAGAAGCGGAACCTCGAAAAGAACAGCATTTACTACGAGGAGGCACGCAAGTTTGCCCGGCTGTGTTCGCAGCATTCGGCGGCTTCCTACTATCGTGAGTTCGTCGTCGTTACCGGCGGCGGCCCGGGAGTGATGGAGGCCGGCAATCGCGGTGCGGCCGATGTCGGCGCCCCGTCCATCGGGCTGAACATCGTTCTGCCGCACGAGCAGGCGCCCAACGTCTATGTAACGCCGGATCTGTGCTTCAACTTCCACTACTTCGCCATTCGCAAGATGCATTTCGTCATGCGCGCCAAGGCGGTGGCCGTGTTCCCGGGCGGCTTCGGCACGCTGGACGAATTCTTCGAGACGCTGACGCTGATACAGACGGGACGCATGGAGCGCGTACCGGTCATCCTGTTCGGCAAGTCATTCTGGGAGAAGGCCATAAACCTAGATTTCCTGGCCGAGCAGGGCACCATCTCGCCCGGCGACCAGGATATCATCGACTATGTGGATACAGCCGAGGATGCCTGGGGCGCTATCCAGCGATTCTATGGGCTGTAGTGGCTGCTCCGGCCGCAACGGAAAGCGCAGCGGCGGCAAGGTGCTTCACTTCTGGGCGGAGACGATCGTAGTCAGGAAACCGGCAAGGTCGTCGGTGACGTAATCGACGTCATCCTCGTTCTGCGGGTCGCGCTCCCAGATCTCGGAGAAGGTCGGCTCGAAATTTCGCGGAACCACCAGCACGGTTGTCATTCCCAGCGCCTTCGGCACCGCGAGATTGCGTGCGAGGTCTTCGAACATCACCGTGTTCTTTCCCGTCACTTCATGCAGCGCGGTGAATTTCTCGTAGGTGCTGCGCGCAGGCTTCGGGGTCAGATCCGCCGCCACGATGTCGAAGATGTCATCGAAATGTTCGAGTATGCCGAGCTGGCGCGCCGCTCGCTCGGCGTGGCCCCGGTCGCCATTGGTGAAGATGAACTTCCGTCCCGGAAGCTGGCGGATGGCGGCGCCGAGCGTCGGGTCCGGTACAAGCCATGAATAGTCGATGTCGTGCACCTTCTGCAGGAAATCATCGGGATCGATGCCGTGGCGCTTCATCAGCCCGTTGAGCGTCGTTCCATATTCCAGGTAGAGCTCCTTCTGCAGCTTGCGAGCCTCCTCTCGAGACAGCGTCAGCAGCTCCGACACATAGGCCGTCATCCGCGCGTCGATCTGTGCAAACAGGTTCGAATGATGCGGATAAAGCGTGTTGTCGAGATCGAACACCCAGTCGGTGACATGGGCGAAACGGCTAGGATCAGGGGATTCGGTCATATGGCCCTTATGGCACGAAACGGCCGGGCGGGAAGGGGACTTTATCCACAACCTTTGCGGGCGTGACGCACGGAAAGCCGTGGGGTGCATAAAATTTTACCGGATCGGGAAAGGTGAACTTCAGCCCTTCTTGCGAAGCAGCGGGAAGGGGAGATGTTCCATGAACGTAATTGTCAGGTCCGGGGGTGTCGCTCTGGTTTCGGCCGCCGCCTCCCTCTTGCTGGTCCTTATTGTCATTCCGCTACTGGGGGGCTCGGTCGGTGGCCATGGTATCCTGATGTCCATCATCTGCCCGCTGGTCATCGCCTGGCCGGTCAGTGCCTACATGTTTCGCCAGGGCCAAAGGCTCAAGCAGGCCCATCGCGAACTTGCCAGGGCGCATGCGCAGCTTGCGGCCGCTCATCGCCGGCTGTCCGAGAAAGCCTGCCGCGACGTCATGACCGGAATGCTCAATCGTGAAAGCTTCTTTGCCGCGCTGGATAGTTCGCGCCGGAAGAGCGATCGCGGAGCCCTGCTCCTCATAGATGCCGACCATTTCAAGGCGATCAACGACAGCTACGGTCATCTCGTCGGCGACGAGGCGCTGCTTCTGATCGCCGCAGCCATCCGACGCGGCATCCGTTGCGGCGACGTGGTGGGTCGCATCGGCGGCGAAGAGTTCGGCGCTTTCCTCGTCGGTGCCAACGAAGTCGAAGCCAGGCAGGTTGCCGAGCGAATCCGCCGCGAGGTGGAGGCGATCCGTTTCCGACCCAAGGGCGAAAGCGTCCTGCCGCTCACCGTCAGCATAGGAGGAACGCTCTGCGGCCCAGGCGCCACCGTCTCCGAACTGATGCGCCAGGCAGATCTGCGCCTGTATGAAGCCAAGCACGGTGGCCGCAATCGCGCCATCGTCGATCCGGATCTGCCCGCCGCCGCGTGATCTGAAGCCTCGCCCGCGCGAGCCGCAGCGGGCTTCCAATCAGACTGCGGCAGGGTCAAGCGGCGTCGCGCATCACCCTCTCCCGACCGGATCATGGTTCATTCCCGCCGCCGGCGGGGCATCAGGGCACGATCAGCGTGCCGGCGCCATGCTCCGTAAAGAGTTCGAGGAGCACCGCATGCGGCGTCTTGCCATTGAGGATGACGACGCCCTCGACGCCACGCTCGATTGCCTCGATACAGGTTTCGACCTTCGGGATCATGCCGCCGGATATGGTGCCGTCGGCCATCAGCCCCCTGGCCTCGGCTACGGTCAGCTGATCGATCAGCTTCTTTTCCTTGTCGAGTACGCCAGGAACGTCTGTCAGGAACAACAGGCGCTTTGCGCCCAGCGCACCGGCGATGGCGCCTGCAAATGTATCCGCGTTGATGTTGTATGTGTGGCCGTCCCGCCCCGGCGCCACCGGTGCCAGCACGGGGATCATCTCGGAGCGGGCAAGCAGATCAAGCAGCGTCCGGTCAACCTCGACCGGTTCGCCGACGAAACCGAGGTCCAGAACGCGTTCGATATTGGAGTCGGGGTCCTTCACGGTCCTTCGCGCCTTCTCGGCAAACACCATGTTGCCGTCCTTGCCGCAAAGGCCGATCGCCCATTCGCCCTCGGCGTTGATGAGCGCCACGATCTCCTTGTTGATGGAGCCGGCGAGCACCATTTCGACGATCTCAACCGTCTTTTCGTCGGTCACCCTAAGGCCGCTCTCAAATTTCGATTCAATGCCCATCCGGGCCAGCATGGAGGCGATCTGGGGTCCGCCGCCATGCACCACGATCGGATTCACGCCGGACTGCTTCAGCAGCGCAATGTCGCGCGCGAACGCCCGCCCCAGCTCCGGATTGCCCATGGCATGGCCGCCATATTTGACTACGACGGTCTTGTTCTCGTAACGCTGCATGTAGGGCAGCGCCCGCGACAGGAGCGCTGCCTGCGCCTCGGCGGTTGCGGCAATATCCGTCATGGTCGGCTTCCCGGCTGGCTGGAGATGAACCGGCTGTAACGGGAATCGCCGTTCAGGGCAACGGGCGAGAAGATTCCGCCGTCAGTCGTCTGCCGGGTCGGGGTGGTTTGCCCCGAACGCTATCCTTTCGCCGACGCTGAAGGCAGGCCGTAGGACAGGTAGTCGTCACGAATGCCTGACAATGGATCGACGTGAATTGCCAGTATCCAGAGGCCGGCGAGTGCGGTGATGGAGAAGATCGTTGCCGCAGTCCGGCCGGCCACCGGCCTGTCCATGTGCAGCAGGGCGATCGTGATCGTGGTCAGGAAGGTGAAGGAGAGCAGCAGATACCATTTCGATGGGTCGATCAGGCTGATGTTTATGCCGAGTCTGGCGTTGCGCGCATCCTGCAGCTCGTCGAAATCGTTGACGATCTTTGCCCCCACTGCCTCGGATATGCCGGAGTTCGCCGCGCTGAGAACAGCCAGCCGGATGTTTTGGATGGCTGCATCGACAAGGGGGTCGCCGAGGGCGCGGTCCAGGCGCTGGACCCTTTCGTTCTTTTCGACCTGTTGAACGTAGCTGAGGACACTATCGTAAAGTTCGGGGATGTCGAGCGCCGCTGGCGCCGCTGCGCCGACCAGTCGCATGACGGACGAACGCTCTGCCGCAATGGCCTGGTCGGCCCTGTTGCTGAGACTCCAGATATCCGACGCGGCAAAGCTGAGCGAAAGAGCCCAGGCGGTCGCCACCACGCCCATGAATGCGGGCACGGGAACGTTCCTTTCGATCGGCCGCAATATTCTTGGCCCCCATTTCAGGGCAAGAAGGGCAAGCGCCAGGCACAAGCCGACGAATAATGTGGCGAACAGGAGAAGAAGCGGCGTGGGAAGCAGCAGAACGTGTTGCAAGACGGTTCTCCGGTCAGCGTGAGGAAATTAACCGCCTGTCCGCGACACCTGCATGTCTGCGGATGTCGGCGACGGCCGACGCCAGTCGATCGTTGTTGGCGACGGCCTGCCGCCCGGCGGCGATCAGCTTGTCGACCTGGGCGGCCTGCAGTGTCAGGCGAGTTGGCACGGTGTTGAGTTCGCGCGCCGTATCTGGGTCGAGATCGGAAAAGGACAGGTGCTCGACGATGGTGTTCACATCGCGGCAGTTCCAGTCGGCCGTGGTGCCGAGAATCCGCCTGACCTCCTCCTTGGACAGTCCGCAGCGATACCGGACGAGATGGTCGCGCCATATTGACACCGCAAACCGCAGGCCATCGATCTCGTCGCGCAGCGACGCCGACATTCCTGTGTCGGTTGCCGCCGTCAGGAGCGTGCCGATGGGAAGGTTCTGCATGTTCCGGCCCCACTTTTCGGTTTGCCCGCGCCCGGCGTCGGCGATGACGAAAATGAAGTGACGCAGTTTCACCGCCTCTTCCGCGGACAGCGGTCCATGCGGCGTGTCGGCCGCCGCGCGCTCCAGGGCAAAGCCGGTGATGCCGAGATTGTCCGTCAGGCCGCCGTCCAGCAGCCGGACATAGTTCAGGTCAGGATTCTTCTGGTACGCATCGAGCGCTTCTGCATAGGCCTGCAGCCGGATCGAATGGCGCGGATCGGCGAGTGCCCGCGTCAGCCACTCGGGCCGTTCGTATTGGCAGCGTGCCCGCCTCGTCTGCAGGACGAGCGGGCTGAACACCACCGGAAATGCCGCCGACGCAGCAACGGCATCGGAGATGAGAACCTCGTCCAGATCGCTGCAAAGCGCGGCAAAGGTGTCGTAGGTGAAAAGAAACGGCGTGCGGTTGAAAATATCGGAGGCATTGATCCAGACGGTCGGCGCGTTCGGCCATCTGAAACTTGAGAATTTTGCGTGATCGAACAGGTTCCGGTCGAGCCAGCGGGCAAAGGATGTGCGGTCATTGACGCCGCCGGCCATCGCCCGCGAGATCGCGATCGGAGAGATCATGCTGGTATGCATGGTTGATTCAGGGTTCTGGTAAAGGAACCTGCGGTCGAGGTCGCGATAGTCGTCCCGGCCCTTGAGTCCGAAATAGGCCGCGACCACGGCACCGCCCGATACTCCGGAGATCATCCTAATATTGTCGACCATCGATCGGCGGTAGGGAATTTCGTCCACGACGATATCGTCCAGTGCCGTCAGCACGCCGAACGAGAATGCCGATGCCCGCATGCCGCCGCCCGAAAAGGCCAGCGCCATGACGGTGGAGCCATCGTCGCCGCCGTCGGTGATGAATTTTGGCGTGGGAGGAGGGGCCTCGGAACCGACGGTGTTTATGGGGCCGACATCCCTTGCCGCGCAGCCGCAGGCCAGTATCAAGGCGGCAGCAACCAGTGCGCCGGCAAAGTTCAACCTCATCATTCCACCCCCCTTGCGCATCCTGCATTCAAGGCAGAAATACTTGACGTTGCATAGATGCAGAAAAACAAACGGAAAGAGCCGTAGCTTCACTATCGGGTCTACCACCGCTGCTGGCGTCTTGCCTGGACCTCCTCAAGACAAGGACGGTAGGCAAGAATTGCCGGCGCCTGAACTCCTCGCAATTCTTGTGACCCGTCATCGAAATATTTCGCACCGCCGCCTGGATTTGGACACTTCCCTGCGCAGCGATGAATTCTTCGGTAGGCGGATGTGCCGACCTTCTTTGGCGAAGTACTCGAGAAATGTATTTTTCCGGTGAAGATGGGGCTGCGCTGCGCATGGAGGCAGGTCGGGATACCGGCGCGCCGAAGCGTCGCAGGGTGGCGTTCACGGCTGCAATTTCCTTGCTATCTGTCAGAAAGAGGCTGGCAGACAGCGGGAACGGGGAGGTTGCCGGCCAGCTGCAATCTTGCATGGCAGTAGCGGCCCGCCGCACGAAAATCGATCGTCTTTTTCAAGTGAGTGAATGAAATGCAGAACAAAGCCGAAGGCATCGCAACCGAGCTTGCAAGGCGCATCGCGATCGTGACTGGAGCCGGTGGCGGACTGGGCCGCTCCCACGCCCTCCTGCTTGCCCGGCTGGGCGCGAAGGTGCTCGTCAACGACGTCGCCGAGGATGCGGCCGAAAAGGTGGCCCGCGAAATCCGGGAGGCTGGCGGTGATGCGCTTGGCTTTGCTGCGAGCGTGACCGACGAGGCCAGGGTCGCCGAGATGGCGGCCGCCGCCATGAAAGCCTGGGGCCGGATCGACATTCTCGTCAACAATGCCGGCATCCTGCGCGACCGCACCTTCGCGAAGATGACGATGGCCGAGTTCCGCGAAGTCATCGACGTGCATCTGATGGGGTCGGCAATCTGCACCAAGGCCGTTTGGGAAATCATGCGCGAGCAGCGCTATGGCCGGGTGGTGATGACCACCTCGTCGTCGGGTCTTTACGGCAATTTCGGGCAGGCGAACTACGGAGCGGCCAAAATGGCGCTGGTCGGCCTGATGCAGACGCTGGCCCTCGAGGGCGAGAAATACGGCATCAAGGTCAATTGCCTCGCACCGACGGCAGCGACCGCAATGACGGGCAGCCTTCTGCCACAGGAAAAGCTGGAGCGCCTGTCACCCGAACTGGTGAGCCCGGGACTCCTGGCTTTGGTCGGAGAAGGCGCACCGACACGGGCGATTTTGTGTGCCGGAGCCGGCCATTTCGCTCGCGCTCATGTCACGATGACCGAGGGCGTGTTCATTGGCGGCGGCGAGGACGCGGCGAGGGAAGTGGTGGCCAACTGGGACAGGATCGGTGACCGGACTGGTGAGATCGTGCCGGAGTATGGCTTCATGCAGATGGAGCGCGAATTGGCCAGCGCCGCTGAACTCGCGGCCTAGGCGTAACGCACCCATTCAGCCACTCGACATCGCCAGCACAGCGAGATTTTGATGGGTTGCCGGCCTGGCGCATGCGCCATCCGGCAGTTCCCATATGCGCGAACCTCCCCCACGCGCGAGGGAGAAGAATGGGCTGCGGCCGATTTCGCCGGCCGCAGCAGAAGGCTTTAGGGGTTCTGCCTGGACTTACGTTCCAGGATTTCTCTGCGAGCGACATCGAACGCTTCGCGGATGGCCTGGCTGACGTCCGCTGCGGGCTCGCTGCGGCCGACCCGGCGCTCTACGTCGATATCGGGGCCGGGCAACGCGATCTTCAGGCGCACGGCGAACTCGCGCGCTGATACCCTCCGCCGGTCGCTGGCCTCGATGACGACATCGCAGCTCTCGATCCGGGCTCCGAGCTTCTCAAGATCGGCGAACCTTTCGGATACCTGCTGTTCGATCGCCGGCGACGAGTCGAGATTGCGATAGGCGATCGTAAGTCCGGACATGGCTTGCTCCTTTTTCTGGGATACTGGCCTAACCATTACGTTTGTGCGTCATTGATATAGTTATTCATGAGCAGGGAAGCTCCCGCTGCTTGACGGTCGAGGCCTCTGTCCTCTGCGCGTGTCAGCGCACGACAAGAACGGGAATCTCTGTATTCGTCACCACTTCTGCGGTCTGGCTGCCGAGAATCAGGCGCTGCACTCCGCGCCGGCCGTGGGATGACATCACGATGAGATCGCAACCCTTCAGCTTGGCCGAACGGACGATGGTTTCCGCCGGAAAATCATCGACCTCATGGACCAGTTCCAGCGTGACCCCATGAGCGGCTGCGCGCTGGGATATGGCGGCAAACCTCTCCTGCATCTCTTCATCGACCTGCTGATCGTAGCGAAGGACCGGATCTTCGATGCCAGCCTGTTTTGCGGCGCGCACCACCTTTTGCGAAAGGGGCGGCGTAACGCTGAGCACGGTGACCCTGGCGCCCAATTGGCTTGCGAGCGCCAGCCCATGTTCGACACCCTTTTCCGCCAATTCGGAACCATCGGTGGTGATCAATATATGCTTGTACATTGCCTTCTCCTCAAAAAATCATCGCGCTGCTTGCCGACCATATGCAGGACTGTAGGGCCTTGCACTGACGCAGATCAAAGACCGCAATACAAAGTTTCCTCAGCCTCCCCCTCCTTCGAACCGGGTTCAAGACGCCGTCCGTCGCCGGATGGGTGGAAACTCCGGCGTGCCGACTCATCTTTCAGGATTTCGGTTTGCGACCCTGTGACCCCGCGGGCAAAGCCAGGAGATCCTTGGTTCTGAACGACAGCCGCCCGAGATCAGGTCCCCGACGCCCGACGCGGTTCGGCATGAATTAATAGTTGACTTTGTCCACTAAATTGATTGTAAAAGTCTATCATCTTTGGCCATGCCAAAGGAACAGGCTGAGCCCCAGGGAGGGATACTGGCGTGGCGTTAGTGGCGCGATCGCGTGAACCGGACAGCCGGCCAGATGACGTCGATCTCGACGTTCTGGAGAATACGCTCAGCTTCTATGTCCGAGTGCTGGATATGGCCGTATCGCGCGACCTTGATCGCCGGCTCCGGGACCTGGAGGTTGCGCGCGGCAAGGGCAAGATCACGGCGCTGTTCCTGATCGATAGCCATCCTGGGATCCGTCCGTCGGTGCTTGCCGACCTGACCCGGAAGGACCGTTCCGCCATGGGGAGAATCCTTGACGGTTTCGAAGCGCATGGCCTGATTACCAGGCGGATTTCCACCGAGGACAACCGGGCACAGGAACTGTTCATCACCCCCAAGGGTGCTGCTCTCGCCGCCAAGGTGCGAACGATTGTCGTGGATCAGTCGGAGTCCTTCTTCAACCGGATCATCCCCCCAAAGGAACAGGCCGTGCTGATTGACATCCTCAAGCGCGCCTATCGTCGCCTGCGCGAGGTCGGACAATGAGCGCGCGGGTCGCCCTCGTTTCGGGAGCCAGCCGTGGCATAGGTGCTGCCGTAGCGCGGCGCCTGCTGGACGAAGGCTGGTCTGTCTCGCTTGGAATGCGCGATCCGGCAACGCCGGACTGGGCGGGGCAAGACGCGCAGCGGGTACATGTCCAGGCCTATAACGCTCTCGATCAGCATGCCGAGGCACGCTGGGTCGAAGCAGCACTGGCCCGGTTCGGTCGGATCGACGCCGTGGTGGCAAATGCCGGCATCATGATAGCGAAGACCGTAATCGAAGCCGAGGAAGAAGACATTCGCGCCATGATGGACGTAAACGTCCACGCCCCCCGCCGGCTCGCGAAGGCGGCCTGGGAGGCGCTGGCGGCGAGCGGGCGCGGGCGGGTGATCATCCTCGCCTCCTTGTCGGGCAAGCGAGTCAAGTCGGCGGCAGCCGGGAGCTATTCGCTGTCGAAATTCGCTGCTGTCGCCTTGGCTCATGCATTGCGTCACGCCGGCTTCGACAAGGGCATACGCGCCACGGCCGTCTGTCCCGGCTTTGTCGCAACCGACATGGCGCGCGCGCTGACGGACCGCGCGGCTGAGGCCATGACCAGCCCGCAGGACCTGGCGCGGATAGTCGCCATGGTTCTTGATCTTCCGAACGAGGCGAGCGTTGCCGAGTTCGCAGTCAACTGTCAGCTTGAGGAGAGTTTTTGATGCCTGGACCTTACGTGGTCCCCGTTCATGGCGACGCCGAGGTGCCAGCCGAGGTGGACGTGGTGGTCATTGGGGGTGGGATCATCGGTTCCTCGACGGCGCTGGAGCTTGCGGAACGCGGCCTGCGCGTCGCGGTGTGCGAGAAGGGCGGGATCGGCCAGGAACAATCCAGTCGGAACTGGGGCTGGGTGCGGATCACGCGCCGTGATCCCCGTGAGGTCCCGCTGATGGCGGAGGCGTTGCGGATTTGGAAGCGGCTGGACGAACGGACCGGCCGCGATACCGGTTATCGGCGCTCGGGGATCATCTTTACCTGCTCCGACGACAAGCAGTACGCGGAGCATGAAAGGTGGAACCGCAATCTCGAGGGCTACCAGCTTGACAGCCGGATGCTTTCGGGACGCGAGCTCAGCGAGATGTTCCCGAATTCGACACTGAAACTGAAGGGTGCGCTCTATAACGCTGACGATGGAAGAGCGGAGCCCCAGAAGGCTACCCCCGCTATCGCCGAGGCTGCGCGCGACAAGGGTGCGCATGTGCTGACGGAATGCGCCGTGAGGGGCATTGAGACTTCGGGCGGCGCGGTGAGCGGTGTCGTCACCGAACTCGGCCCAATCCGCTGCAAGGCGGTGGTGCTGGCGGGCGGCGCCTGGTCGAACCTTTTCGCCGGCAACATGGGAATAGATTTTCCGCAGCTCAAGGTGATGAATTCAGTGCTGCGGACGAAGCCTCTGGAAGGCGGGCCGGAGCAGGCGATCTGGCACGAAGATTTCGCCATTCGCAAGCGGCAGGATGGCGGCTACACCATCGCCTCGGGGCATGAGAACGTCGTGCATATCGTCCCCAAATCCTTCCGCTATGCGAAAGCCTTCATGCCGGCGCTGAGGGCGGAATGGCGCTCGCTGATTTTCCGCCTCGGTTTCCGCTTTCTTGACGAGGCACGCATCCCCAGCCGCTGGTCCCTGGATGAGCCGAGCCCCTTCGAATACAACCGCGTCCTCGACCCGGTGCCGAGCAAACGGCTTTCAGACCGAGCATTGGCGGCTGCCAGACGCGCTTTTCCGGTGCTGGAAAGGGCCGAGATTGCCCAGCGCTGGGCCGGCTACATCGACGTGACGCCGGATGCGGTGCCGGTCATTTCGCCCATAGACGAAGTGCCCGGTTTTTACCTGGCTTCCGGCTTCTCCGGTCACGGCTTTGGCATCGGGCCCGCCGCCGGCCGCCTGATGGCCGACCTGGTCACAAACAGCACGCCGATCGTCAATCCGAAGGATTTCCGTTTCAACCGATTCCGTGACGGCTCAAAGATTGAATTGATCAGCGGATTCTAGCGGGAGCCTGGCCGTCACGGGAACTGCCTGGACCGAATGGAACCTCAAGATCCGCAACACCACCTCCAGGTCGAAAATGGGAGAGAGACCATGACCAAAGAAAAGATCAGCTTCTCGATAAACCGCCGACGTACCCTGATGCTGATGGGTGCGGCGGGCATGACAACTTTCGCTCCGGGCCTTGCCGGCCTCGGGTTCGCCGAGGCGCAGGAAGCGCCGAAGGGCCAGGTCGTCGTCGGCTTCTCGCAAGAGCCCACAGTGTTCAATCCGCATCTGCCGCACATCGAGGTGGACGAGGGGATACATTACGCCATTTTTGATCCGCTCTTTGACGTGGACCCGCAAGGCAAATTCTATCCGCTGCTAGCCAAGGAAGTTCCGACCGTCGAGAACGGCGGAATCTCACCCGACGGCCTGAACTGGAAGGTCACGCTGCGCGACGACGTCAAGTGGCATGACGGCACCCCCTTCACGGCCGAGGACGTGAAGTTCACCATCGAACTTCTGATGAACCCGGACTTCCGCAGCTGGCGCCGGACCGGGCACGAACATGTCCGCAATCTTACGGTGGTTTCGCCGACCGAGATCACATGGACGATGGACAAGCCGTTTGCGCCTTACACAGCCATCCTCGCCTCCACCTTCATCGTGCCGAAACACGCTTTTGAAGGGGTCGATCCGAACGAGGCGCCGTTCAACAACGCCCCGATTGGCACCGGCGCCTTCAAATGGGCGAGGAGAGTAGCAGGCGACCATATCGAGCTCGTGGCGAACCCGGACTATTTCGGCGATGGGCCCTACCTGGAGCGGGTGGTGGTGAAATACATCCCCGACATGACGGTGCTTTATACCCAGTTCAAGACTGGCGACATCGACGTTGCCGGCCTGCAATGGATCACCCCGGATCACTACGAGGAGGCGAAGCAACTGGAGGGCAAGACGGTTCAGATCGTCGGCAACGCCTTCTTCGAATCGCTCACGCTCAACAACGAGAGGCCGCAGTTCAAAGAATTGGCGGTGCGACAGGCGCTCTATTACGCGCTTGACAAGCAGGCGATCATCGATGCGCTCTACTATGGCGTGCCGTCTCCGACCGAGACGTACATGCCGCGCGAATCCTTCTACTACAACCCGAACCTGCCCAAACACGAATTCAGCATCGAGAAGGCGAACGCGCTGCTGGATGAAGCGGGCTGGGTTCGGGGCGCCGACGGCATCCGCGAGAAGAACGGGGTGAGGCTGTCCTTCACCAACTCCACCACAGCCGGTAACCACCTGCGTGAACAGGTCCAGCAGTTTCTCCAGCAGTCCTTCAAGGAGATCGGTGTCGAGATGACCATCTCCAACCTGCCGCCAGCGGTGATGTGGGGCGACTACTGGATGCTGTCGCAGTTCGACTCGGTCATCGTGGGCCTGAACTGCCTGACCGGACCGGATCCGGATACCTCAGACTACTTCATGTCCACCTCGGCTGCGGCGAAGGGTGGCGCGGGCCAGAACACCTGGGTCTACAACAACCCCGAGGTCGACGAACTGCTCAAAAAGGGCGCCGAACTGGTGAACCCGGAGGAGCGCAAGGCCGTCTACCACAGGATCCAGGAGATCATGCGTGCGGATCTGCCTTTCCTGCCGATCTTCCAGTATGCGGTGATCCCCGGCTACAAGAACGGTCTCGAGGGCTTCGCGTCCAACATCAACAACCGCATCGACACCTGGAACATCCGGTCCTGGCGCTGGGCCTGATGCTGCGCGATCAGGTAGCGGACGCCGCTGCCTGACCCGCCGCGCCGGCGGTGCTCTGCCGGCGCGTATCCCCCGAACGTTTTCCGCCAGTACCGGACGTGAGGGGATCCATAGAAGGAAACGCCGCATGATCCGCTATCTCCTGTCGCGCTTCGGCCAAAGCCTCGTCCTTCTGTTCCTGGTTTCTCTCATCGGGTTCATGGTGCTGAACCTGGCTCCGGGCGGGCCGCTTTCGCAGTACACGCTCACGCCCGGCATGACGAAAGAGGCGCTGGACCGTATCGCCGAGCAGATGGGTCTGAATCGGCCGTTGCCCGTGCAATATGCCGACTGGCTTTGGAACCTCATCCAGGGGGATTGGGGAAAAAGCTATCGCGACGGCCGCCCGGTTCTGGAGATCATCGGCGGGCACCTGTTTGCAACGCTTCTCCTGATGGGCAGTTCCACCTTGCTGTCGGTGCTGATTGGCACATGGATCGGTATCCACACCGCGGTGAGGCAGGGCTCTGCGTTCGATTATGCCGCTACGGTGGCGGCGATGATCGCTCTGTCTATCCCGACCTTCTGGTTCGGTCTCGTGACGATTTTTGTCTTCTCGGTCTGGCTCGGCTGGTTGCCGGCGGGCAACATGTACACTGTCGGAGACGGATCGCTTTCCGATATCCTTGTCCATCTCATCCTGCCCAGTTGCGTGCTCGCACTCGTCAATGTCGCTATCTGGAGCCGCTATATGCGCTCGGCAACGCTGGATGTGATCAGCCAGGATTTCGTTCGTACCGCCAGGGCCAAGGGACTTTCGCCGCGCAGGGTGCTGATGAAGCACATCGTCGGCAACGCCATGGTGCCGATGATCACCCTCGCCGGAATGCAGCTACCGACCCTGCTTGGTGGCGCGTTGGTGACGGAGACGGTGTTCACTTGGCCGGGCATGGGGCGGCTGTTTCTCGATAGCCTCGGCTACAACGATTATCCGGTCGTGATGGGACTTCTGATGTTCTCGGCGATCCTCGTGCTGATCGGAAACCTGATGGCCGATCTCCTGGTGGCCGTCGTCGACCCCCGCATCCGTCTGGATTGAGAGGAGGCACAGATGGGCGCTTCCGCCGCAACCGCACAGCTCCAGCCGCCGCCTCGCTGGTGGCGTTCACGCACGGCACGCAGGTTCATGCGCAACCGTCTCGCCGTGCTGGGAGTTGCATTGATCGTAGGGCTGACACTGGCCTGCTTTATCGGGCCGTACCTGTTGCCCTTCGACGAGTTCTATATCGACCTTCGTGCCCGCTTTGCGCCGCCAGGTACCGGCGCCCATATCTTCGGCACCGATCCGCTGGGCCGGGACATTGCCGCGCGTCTGTTCCAGGCTGGCCAGATCTCGCTTCTGGTGGGCTTCTCGGCCATGCTTATGTCGACCGTCCTTGGCACGATGATCGGCGTAGTGGCCGGTTATGTCGGCGGGCGGATCGGCGCTGCGCTGATGCGGGTGGTGGATGCCTTCCTGTCCTACCCGTCGATCTTCCTGCTGTTGGCATTGGCGGCCTTCGTCAGCCCCAGTCCGTTGATGATCACCGTCATCATAGCGGTAACGAGCTGGATGGAGGTCGCCCGCATTGTCGAGGCCGAAGTACGTTCGCTACGCGACCGTGATTTCGTGATGGCGGCGCGGATGCTCGGTTTGTCCAGCGCGCGGATCATGTATCGCGAACTGTTGCCGAACGTCATAGGCGTCATCATTGTTGCCGCGACGCTCACGGTGGCGAGGGCGATCCTCCTGGAGGCCTACATCTCCTTCCTCGGCTACGGCATCCAGCCGCCTTTGCCGAGCTGGGGCAACATGCTCAATGGCGCGCAACAATATCTCGACAAGGCACCGTGGTTGGCCATCGTGCCGGGCGTGGCGATCACGCTGGCCGTTGCCGGGTTCAACTTCATCGGCGATGGGCTGCGCGACGCATTCGATGCGCGTTCCGATCTAAGGTAGGTGACGGATGGCACGGTTTTCCCCCTTCGAGACTTCGCTATGGTATGCTACCGCGCAGCCTGCACCGGAGCTGTCGCCACTCCGGGGTGAGATGAGAGCGGATGTCTGCGTGGTGGGCGGTGGACTGACCGGCCTGACCACCGCCCTCGAACTTGCCCGTGCCGGTGTCCACGTGGTGTTGCTCGAGCGCGAGGAGATAGGCTTCGGCGGATCCGGCCGCAACGCTGGACATTGCACGCCGACTTTCACCCATTACAGCCTGGCTCAATTGCGCCGCATGCTGGGCGAGCCATGGGCCGAACGGCTGATCCGCCGCCAGACCCGCGCCAATGATCGCGCGCAGGCATATATTAGGGATTACCGCATCGACTGCGACTGGGTGCAGCAGGGCTATTTCCAGGGCGCGTTGCATGCGGACGCTCGTCGCCGCCTCGAGGAACTGGCGCAAAGCTACAATGCTGTTGGCGCCCGCACGCGGGTCGTGGAGCGCGACGAGGCCGAGGCGATTACCGGCAGCCCCCGCTTCCATGCCGGCTGGCTGCATGAGGAGGGCGCGCATCTCCACCCGCTGTCCTATTCGCGCGGACTGGCCCGCGCTATCCTGCAAGAGGGTGGCGTCGTCCATGTGGGATCGGCCGTGACCGGCTGTACTCCACGGGCGGGGAAGTGGGAGGTTTCTGCCCCCGAGGGCAGGGTTCTTGCCGAGAAGGTGATCTTCGCCACCGGCGCCTATACGGTAGGCGGGTGGCCGAAGCTCGATCGCAGCTTCCGGATCCAGCGGGTGTTCGTGGCGGCGACGCAGCCGCTCTCGAACGAAACCCGCGCCGCTGTCCTGCCGCGCAACACCACGCTCTATGATGGGCGCGGCGACATCTTCGTTTACAAATGGGATGGCGCCGGCCGCATCGTGGCGTCGATGTTTCCGATGGGCCGGCGCGGTCGTGACATGGAGTATACTCGCCATGTTCTGACCGAGCGGCTGCGCTGGCTGAATCCCCAAGTCAGGGAAGTAATCCGCTGGGACTATCTCTGGTTCGGCGAACTCGACATGCAATACCGCACCGTGCCGCGACTATACGGCCTCGCACCAGGCGTCGTGGCCCTGACCGGCCTTTCCGGGCGAGGTGTGCCCACCGGCACTATGCTGGGCGGCATCCTGTCGGACTGGGCCAAAGGAGTGCCCGAGGCTGAACTGGACCTGCGTGTGGAGCCCCTGCACCGAGCGCCGCTCTGGATGGCTTTCGCACCGGCGCTGAAGCTTCGGCAGATGCGCATTCTCGACAACTTCGCAACCCGGCGCGCGGGCGCGCCACTTCCTCCTCATGCATAGGTAGAAAACAGATATGACCATGAGCTACATCACCCACGTCACCGCCGATACCGATCTGATGCCCGGCCCAGACGCCGAGGGCGGCAAGGGCAAGTCCTTCCGCCGCATGATCTGGGAGGATGAGGGTGCGACGGAAACCGCCACCAAGGTCGCAGTCTGGATCGCCGAACCGGGTGTCTATCCTTATCCACCGCGCGATCTTGAGGAGACGTTCGTGGTATTGCAGGGCGAAGCGATCTGCCGCCTGGGAGATGGAGAACCCGAGAAGATTGGCCCGGGCTCCATCGTGCGAGTGCCAAGGGGCGTCGCGCCCTGGCTGGAGGTGCTGACCCCGTTCCGCAAAGTCGCAACCGTCGTTCCGAAGCCCTGATCCGAGGCCTTTCCATGACCGTAGCCCCGCACCAGATGCCAGAGGCCGAGGCGGTGCTTTCCGTCCGCGGCCTGACGGTGAGTCTACCGCCTGAGATGGAGCGCCGCGATGCGGTCGATCAGATCTCGTTCGACCTGAATCGTGGCGAGATCCTCTGCATCATCGGCGAATCGGGATCGGGCAAATCGGTTACGGCAAGCGCGGTCATGGGGCTGCTGCCGCCAGTGATGAAGGTGACGGCGGGGCAGATAATTTATGACGGTCGCGATCTGCTGCGGTTGCGCGAAGCTGACCGGCAGGCCTTGCGTGGCAGGTCGTTGTCAATGATCTTTCAGGATCCGCTGTCGGCGCTCAATCCGCTGATGACGGTAGGGTCGCAGGTCGACGAGGTGCTGGTTGCCCATGGCTGGACCGACAAGCGCAAGCGTGTGGCCCGGGTGATGGAACTGCTGACGGAAGTGGGTCTGCCGGACCCGCCGGTTCTGTTCCACCAATACCCGTTCCGCCTGTCGGGCGGTCAGCGGCAGCGGGTCATGATCGCCATTGCACTGGCGCTTGATCCAGATGTGCTTATCGCAGACGAGCCGACCACGGCCCTGGACGTGACGACCCAGGCGCAGATCCTGGGGCTGATCCGCACTATCCAGCGGCGCAAGGGCATGAGCGTCATGTTCATCACCCATGACTTCGGCGTGGTGGCCGACATCGCCGATCGGGTGATCGTGATGGAAAAGGGGAAGCTGGTGGAACAGGGTCCGGCCAGCAGGGTATTGGCCGCCCCGGAACATCCCTATACACAACGCCTGATCGCCTCGGTTCCGCGCCTGCGTGAAGCGGACCAGCAACAGGAGCAACAGGAGGTCGAGGCGCCGGTCATCCTGAAGGTGGAGGGGTTGAACAAGACCTATCGCGCTACTTCGGGGCTCTTTGGCAGCAAGCGGGTCGTTCCTGCCGTACAGGACGCGAGCTTCGAACTTCGCCGTGGCCGCACCCTCGGCGTGGTGGGCGAAAGCGGTTCCGGTAAATCTTCCATGGGAAGGGTGTTGATGAAGCTGACGGACGCGGACGGCGGACGTATCCTGCTTGAAGGTAAGGAAATCCTGTCGCTGACCGAGGCTGAATTCCGCCCGCTGAGGCCGCGGATCCAGATGGTGTTTCAGGATCCTTATGCCTCCCTCAATCCTCGCCAGACGGTCGGCTCCTCGTTGACGGTTGGTCCGGTAGCACATGGCATGGCGCCGGCGGAAGCGCGCGCCAAGGCGGCGGCCATCCTTGCGCAGGTGGGCCTTGATCCGGCGGCTTACGACCGCTTTCCGCACGAATTTTCCGGCGGCCAGCGTCAGCGCATCGGTATTGCCAGGGCCCTGATGTTTGACCCTGAGATCATCGTCGCGGATGAAGCGGTCTCGGCACTGGACGTGTCGATACAGGCCCAGATTCTTGAACTGCTGGCGCGGGTACAGGCTGAACGCCATCTGGCGATGATCTTCATCACCCACGATCTACGGGTGGCGAGCCAGATCTGCGACGAGGTGCTGGTAATGCACAAGGGCAGGGTGGTGGAGAGCGGTCCGCCGGCCCGTATCTTCCGCGCACCGGAGCAGGAATATACGAAGCGACTCGTTGCCGCCATACCCGGCATGCATTGGGAAAGCGCACTCTGAGAACAAAGCGGTCTCAGTGCGGCAACGGCATTACGGCAACGCGCCGATCTTGCATCGCAAGAAGATCAGCGTCTCGACCGTCCTTGCCAGTCAGAGGCTCGGCACCAAGGAGGTGGACGACGGCATTTGGCTCGTAAGCTTGATCCACTATGATCTGGGATATATCGAGCTGGAGCAGGGAGCCTTGCGAACCATCGACAACCCTCACCTAGCACGAGGTTGTCACCCATGTCTTAGGTACAAACTGTTACCTGTGTCTCCGGGCCGGACATTGTGAGCGGTGGCGCACCCGACAGGATTCGAACCTGTGACCTCTGCCTTCGGAGGGCAGCACTCTATCCAGCTGAGCTACGGGTGCTTCGATCGCCGAAGCGGCCGACCGCCGCCCAAGGGGCGACGCTCCGGCTTCTTAGCGGAAGCGAAGCGCCGCATCAATGCGGAAATGGCAGGCAATTTTCAGCCGGGGGAAGGGGCAACCCACGGCCTGGCTTGCCTACCGCTATTGGCAGCCCCGCCGTCTCGTGACCCCCCAGAGCGGTGGCTTGCGCCCCGGCTTCGCGCAGTCTTTCCGCTTAATCCGATACATTCCACGTTTCGCGCAGTTCGGACCGGGGATAGACCCCCAATATGCGCACTTCGCGCGAGAAGAACCGCAATTCCTCCAGCGCATTCTTCACGCCGGGATCGTCCGGGTGACCCTCAATGTCGGCGTAGAACTGGGTCGCGGTAAAGGCGCCGAGCTGGTAGCTCTCCAGCTTGGTCATGTTGATGCCGTTCGTGGCAAAGCCTCCCATGGCCTTGTAGAGCGCCGCCGGCACGTTGCGCACCCGGAAGACGAAGGTGGTCATCATTCGGGCGTCCGGCGTTGGCTTTTCCACCCACTGTTTCGACTTTCTCAGCACGACGAAGCGGGTGACGTTGCTCTCAACATCCTCGACATTTTCCTCGATGATGTCCAAACCATAGAGCTTGGCCGCGAGCCTGGGGGCGAGGGCCGCCATGGAACGCTGCTTCTCCTCGGCCACCAGGCGCGCCGCGCCCGCGGTATCGCCGGCGATTACCGGTTTCCAGCCGTTCTTGCGGATGAATTTGCGACACTGGCCCAGCGCGTGAATGTGGCTGTGCACGCTGCGGATTTCCTCGCGCTTCACGCCTGGCAGCACCATGAGCTGGAAATGGATCGGCAGAAAATACTCGCCCGCTATGTGGAGCCTGGACTCCGGCAGAAGATAGTGAATGTCTGCGACCCGGCCTGCAATGGTGTTCTCGATCGGAATCATGGCCAGGTCGGCCTTGCCGGATTCGACAGCGTTGAAGGCGTCCTCGAAGGTGGGGCAGGGCAGCGGCTCCATGTCCGGAAACATGTTGCGGCAGGCGGTATCGGAATTGGCCCCCGGCTCGCCCTGGAAGGAAATTCTGTTGGTCTTTTCCGGCATTTGTATATCTCGATGGTTCAGAGGGAGAGCAGTCTGCGTGCCCGTTCAAGGTCTTGCGGCGTGTCGACGCCAAGCGGCACCGATTCGACGATCTCCGCATCGATCCGCATGCCCGCCTCAAGTGCGCGCAACTGCTCCAGCTTCTCGCGCTTCTCCAGTACCGACGGGGCCAGCGACACGAAGCGCGCGAGCGAAGCACGGCGATAGGCATAGAGGCCTATATGGTGGTAGAGCGGCCCTTCTCCCCATGGCGCCGTGGCGCGGGTGAAATAAAGAGCCCGCAGCCGTGACGGCGACAGGGGGGAGCCGACGATCTTGACCACGTTGGGATTGCTCTTTTCCTCCTCGCGCAAAATCTCGACGCCGAGCGTTGCAATATCGACGGCGGAATTCTCCAGCGGGCGGAGCGCGGCGCGAATGATGGCGGGGTCGATCGTCGGAAGGTCGCCCTGCAGGTTGACGACGATTTCGATCCGCCCCTGCGAATCAAGCGTCTCCAGCGCCTCGAATATCCGGTCGGAGCCCGACTCATGATCGGGCCGCGTCATGACAGCCTCGAACCCCGCGCCGCGAACGGCCTCGGCGACTTCGCGCGTGTCCGTGGCAACAACCACGCGGCCGAGCCCGCTTTCTGCTGCGCGGCTGGCGACCTGCACGATCATCGGTTTGCCGGCAATATCGGCAAGCGGCTTGCCCGGCAGGCGGGTAGAAGCCATTCGGGCCGGGATAAGGATCAGCGTTGACATTGGATCGAGTGTAGGAACGGGACCGGAAAAAGTGGCAAAAAGTCTCACTGGCAGCGCTCTTATAGGTGTTGCAAGCGTCGAGCAAAAGACCTAGTTTCCCGCGCGATTTGACCGCCTTCTCGGCGGGCGACGATACCGACGGACGGATGGACGGGTAAGTCCGCCGGAAAAGGGAGCTCGGGGTGCATGGACTCATTCGAACTTAACAAGGTGCTTGGCGGACTGCTCGGAACCGTGTTCGTGGTCTTCTCGATTGGCCTGGTGTCCGACGCCCTGTTCGCCTCGCCCACGCCCGAGAAACCCGGTTTTGTCATTGAAGCCACCGAAGAGCCTGCGGCCGGCGGTGCCGCGGCAGCCGAGGAGCGTCCTTCGATTGCCCAGCTGCTGCAGAACGCAAGCGCGGAAAAGGGCGCCGCCGTCTTCAAGAAGTGTGAAGCCTGCCATTCCGGCGAGAAAGGCGGCCCCAACAAGGTTGGCCCGGATCTGTGGGACATCGTCGATCGCCCTGTTGGCGAGCACGCGGGCTTCTCCTACTCGGCAGCCATGAAGGAATTTTCGAACGGTGGCGCCGAGAAGTGGACCTACGACAATCTCGACCACTTCCTGTTTTCGCCGAAGGGATTCATCAAGGGCACGGCCATGGGCTTTGCCGGCCTGAAGAAGGACCAGGAGCGCGCCGACATCATTGCCTATCTGCGCACGCTTTCGGATGATCCGAAGCCGTTGCCAGAGGCGACGGCGGCGGACGCCGCTGCTAAGGAGGGAGAGGCCTCCGGGGGTGGGCAGCCTGCGGATGCCGCCCAGCCGGCCGAGGCGGAAAGCCCGGCCCCTGCCGAAAGTGCCCCGGCTGAAAGCCAGCCGGAAGCTCCCGCGGAAGGCGAAAATCCGGCCGAACCGGCCAATTGACGAAATTGTAATCGCTTGATCCTTGAAAAAGCCGGGTTCTGCCCGGCTTTTTTGCTATCAACATGTCGTGCATGCAGGGTCGGCTGGCGATTTCGGTCCGACCATGTAGGCTCTGAACTCATGCGGCAACGATGTGGCTGAGAGAATCGGGATGCAGGTCTGGCGACGCGGAACCTTGTTGGCAATGGGGGTGGCGGCCCTATTGCAGGCGAGCGGAGCAGCAGGAGCGGAGCAATGGCGCACCACTTCCTCGCTGATCGGCGAATCCAAATATGGCGAGAAATTCGAACGCTATGACTACGTCAATCCCGACGCGCCGAAAGGCGGCACGCTGAACTCGACGGTGCTCGGCACCTATGACAGCTTTAACCCCTATATCGTCCAAGGCTCGCCCGCGGCGGGATTTTCCGGCTTCGGTGGCGGCCTGCTTTACGATACGCTGATGGAGCAGGCGACGGACGAGGGCAGCGTCAGCCACCCGCTGCTTGCAGAAGCCTACAAATACCCTGACGATTATTCTTCGGCGACCTACCGGCTCAATCCGGCGGCCCGCTGGCATGACGGCAAGCCGATCACGGCAGAAGACGTAGTCTGGTCGTTCAACGTGCTGAAGGCGCACAGCCCGAACTACAACCAGTATTTCGAGAACGTCGTGGAGGCGGTGGCGCTTTCCTCCGGGGAGGTTGAGTTCCGCTTTGACCAGAAAGGCAATCGCGAACTGCCAAAGATCCTTGGCGACTTGCCGGTGCTGCCGAAACACTGGTGGGAAGGCACTGATGCCAACGGCAGGAAGCGTGACATCACGAGGCCCACTCTGGAGCCTCCTCTCGGCTCCGCCGCCTACAAGATCAAAAGCTTCAAGCCCGGATCGGAGATCGTGTGGGAGCGCGTGCCTGATTACTGGGGGGTGAAGCTGCCGGTAAAGATTGGCCGCGAGAACTTCGACACGCGGCGCTACATTTACATTCGTGACCAGTCCGCCGAGTGGCAGGCCTTTACCAAGGGCGGCCTGTCGGACATCCGGCCGGAATACAGTTCCCGGTCCTGGGCGACGGCCTATAATTTTCCTGCCTTCAAGGCGGGGGAGGTCATCAAGAAGGAATTTCCCACGACCTCGCCGGAGCCCATGCAGGCCTTCGTCTTCAACCAGCGCCGGCCGATCTTCCAGGACCGACGGGTGCGGCAGGCATTGACCTTGCCGTTCGATTTCGAAACCATGAACCGTACCCTGTTCTTCGGCTTCAACACGCGCACGACAAGCTACTTCCAGGGAACGGAACTGGCTTCAAGCGGACTGCCGGAAGGCAGGGAACTTGAAATTCTTGAAACCTACAGGGACAAGCTGCCGCCCGAATTGTTCACGCAGCCCTTCAGCCTGCCTGTTTACGATTCGCCCCAGGCCGAGAGAAGGAATCTCAAGGCGGCGGTCGATCTTCTCGCCGAAGCGGGCTGGGTCATCAAGGGCGGCAGGATGGTGAATGCCAGCACCGGCCAGCCGCTGCGCTTCGAAATCCTCGGCTGGAACGACACCAGCGAGATCATCTCCGGTACCTACATCGCCAATCTGCGCAAGATTGGCATCGATGCCAGCCTGCGGATCATTGACCAGACCCAGTATGTCAACCGCGTTCAGAATTTCGATTTCGACATGGTCACCGGGATTTTCCAGCAGTCTGTCTCGCCGGGCAACGAGCAGCGCGACTTCTGGAGCTCCAGGGCAGCCGACCGGCCCGGCTCGCGCAATCTGATGGGCATAAAGGACCCCGTCGTGGATGCACTTGTGGATCGGATCGTCTTCGCCACGGACCGGGATGACCTGGTCGCCGCCACACGGGCGCTCGACCGGGTGCTGCTGTGGAATTACTACGTGGTACCGCAATATCACCGGGCCGTTCTTTGGCTTGCCTATTGGGACAAGTTTGGCATCCCTGATAAGCAGCCCAGCTATATAGGTGCCGACATCGACTCCTGGTGGATCGATCCGGAAAAGGAGAAGGCCCTGGCTGACAAATACAAGAGCGCAGACTGATGGCCATTCTTCTGCGCCGCGATTTCCTGGGGCTGTGCTGTGCGGCGACGGGCGCGGCCCTGCTGCCTGGACGCCCCTTCGCCGCAACCAAGACCGGCACCGCGCTGCACGGCCTGTCCGCCTTCGGCGACTTGAAATATCCCGCCGATTTCCAGCATTTCGACTATGTGAACCCGGAAGCGCCCAAGGGCGGCACCATGAATTTTGCGCCGCCAAATTCGGTATTCAACCAAAGCTTCCTCACCTTCAACACGCTGAATTCACTGGTGCTGAGGGGAGAATCTCCGCCGCGCACGGAATATTGTTTCGATTCGCTGATGACCCGCGCTTTGGACGAACCGGACACGGTTTATGGGCTTTTGGCGAGAAGCGTGACCCTTTCCGATGACCGCAACACCTTTACCTTCGAACTGCGGCCGGAAGCCTGCTGGCATGACGGCACGCCGCTGACGGCCGAAGACGTCGTCTTCTCGCTCAATCTCTACAGGGAAAAGGGCCACCCGAACCTGTCGCAACCGCTGCGCTGGATGACGGAAGCTGCCGCTCCCGATCCTGGCACTGTGCGGCTTGTCTTCAATGGCGAGCAGTCGGCGCAGAATATTCTCTCCGTTGTGCAGATGCCTATCGTCTCCAAGGCATATTACAGCGCCAACGACTTCGAGGCCGCGACCATGGCGCCGCCTCTCGGCTCCGGCCCTTACAGGATCGGCCGCGTCTCGCCAGGGCAGGTCGTCGAATATGAGCGCGTGGCCGATTATTGGGGCCGGAACCTGCCCGTCAATCGTGGCCTCTACAATTTCGACCGCATCCGCATCGACTTCTATCAGAACCGTCAGGCGGCGTTCGAGGCGTTGAAGAAGGGCGATACCCATTTTCGAGAGGAATTCACGGCGCGCGAGTGGGCGACCGCCTACGATTTTCCGGCAGTGAGGGAAGGCAAGGTCATCAAGCGCCTGTTTCCGGGCGAGAAATGGCCAGCCATGCAGGCGGTGGCGCTGAATCAGCGCCGGCCACAGTTCCAGGATGTAAGGGTGCGCCGCGCCATCGAGCTATGTTTCGATTTCGAATGGGCCAGGCGCACCCTTTTTTACGGCTCTTACGAACGCTCGCAATCGAATTTCGAGAAGTCGGACTACAAGGCCGAGGGTGTGCCTTCGCCGGAGGAACTGGCGCTGCTTGAGCCATTGCGCGAGCACTTGCCCCCGGAAGTCTTCGGCGAGGCTCCCTTGCGGCCAGTGTCGGATGGCTCCGGCAGGGATCGCAAGTTGCTGGGCGAGGCCGCGAAGCTTCTCGCCGATGCCGGCTGGAAGCGGTCGGGAAATTTCGTCGTCAATGGCCGCGGAGAGCGGCTCAAGGTCGAAATGCTGGCGGAGGACGAAGGGATTGTGCGCGTCTTCACGCCCTGGATGGAGCGGATGCGCATGATCGGCATCGACGCTTCGGTGCGTCTCGTGGATCGCGCGCAATATGAAGAGCGGCAAAGCCGCTACGATTTCGACCTGATCATGCTGGCCTGGCTCATTGGCGCCACGCCGACGCAGAACGGCCTGGAAATCCTTTACCATTCGCGCGCTGCCGATACGCCGGGAATGCGCAATTATCCAGGTATAAGAAGCCCCGCTGTCGATTCGCTCATTGCTGCGGCTGGGCGGGCCGGCAGCCGCGAGGAACTGGTCGTGGCGCTACATGCGCTTGACCGGGTCTTGCGCGCGAGGCTGGACTGGATTCCAACATGGTATCTGGCGAATCATCGCGTGGCTTATTGGGACATGTTCGGTTTCGTCGAACCGAAGCCTGACTACGGTTTTCCGGCGGAAATCCTGTGGTGGTTCGACAAGGAGAAGGCGGCGAAGATTGGCAAGGCCTGAAGACGGGACCAAGCACTGATGGGTGCCTATATCCTTCGCCGTATCCTGCTGATGATTCCGACGCTGTTCGGAATCATGGCCATTTCCTTTGTCGTCGTGCAGTTCGCGCCCGGCGGGCCGGTTGAGCAGGTCATCGCCCGCCTGACCAACCAGGGCGGGGATTCCAGCGACCGCCTGGGCGGTGGAGGCGGCGGTGACGCAATCGGTGGCGGCTTCGACGTCGCCGGAGAGGTCAGTTCGAAATATCGCGGGGCACAGGGGCTCGATCCCGAATTCATCGCCAAGCTGGAAAAGCAGTTCGGCTTCGACAAGCCGCCGCTGGAGCGATTTGCGCTGATGCTGTGGAACTATGCACGCTTCGACTTCGGCGAAAGCTATTTCCGCGACATTTCGGTGGTCGACCTGATCCTGGAAAAGATGCCCGTATCGATCTCGATAGGGCTGTGGATCACGCTACTTTCATACCTGATCTCGATTCCGCTCGGCATCCGCAAGGCGGTAAAGGATGGATCGCCCTTCGATACCTGGACCAGCGCCATCGTCATCATCGGCTATGCCATTCCGGGATTTCTCTTCGGCATCCTGCTGATGGTGCTGTTTGCCGGCGGCTCCTTCTGGGACTGGTTTCCGCTGCGCGGCATCGTATCGGACAATTGGGACCAGTTGCCCTGGCCGCAGAAGATCCTCGACTATCTCTGGCACATGACGCTGCCGCTCACCGCGTTGGTCCTGTCGGCCTTCGCCACGACGACACTGCTGACCAAGAACTCCTTCCTCGACGAGATCCGCAAGCAATATGTGGTTACGGCCCGCGCCAAGGGCCTGTCGGAGCGGCAGGTGCTTTACGGGCACGTCTTCCGTAATGCCATGCTCATCGTCATCGCCGGCTTCCCCGGCGCATTCATCTCGGCCTTCTTTACCGGGTCGCTGCTCATCGAGAACATCTTCTCGCTCGATGGGCTCGGTCTGCTCGGCTTCAAGTCCATTGTCGACCGCGACTACCCGGTCGTCTTCGCCAATCTCTATATCTTTTCGCTGATCGGTCTCATCGTCAGCCTGATCTCGGACCTCACCTACACCTGGATCGATCCCCGCATCGACTTCGAGCGGAGGGACGTCTGATGTCCGAGGTCCAGCTCAAGGCCGGTATCGAGACGGATCGCGGGCCGACCGCCCGGAAACGGCCCTGGCTGTCTCCGCTCAACCAGCGCCGCTGGGCCAATTTCAAGGCAAACCGGCGTGGCTACTGGTCGCTCTGGATCTTCCTTGTCCTCTTCGTGTTGTCGCTGTTCGCAGAGTTCATTGCCAACGACAAGCCGATCATCGCCTCCTACAAGGGCGAGATCCTGTTTCCGGTTCTGGTCGACTATCCGGAAGAGAAGTTCGGCGGTTTCTATGCCGTGACCGATTACCGCGACCCTGTCATCCGCGACGAGATCGAGGCGCATGGCTGGATGATCTGGCCGCCTATTCGCTATTCCTATCGCACCGTCAACAATGCCGTGCCCGAGGCAGCGCCGGCAAGGCCCTCCTGGCAGTACGACAGGGCAACCCGCTGCGCACAATATCCGCTGGGCGAGAATGATCCGGACTGCATCCTCGGCAACTGGAACTGGATCGGTACGGACGACCAGGCGCGCGACGTGCTGGCCCGAGTCATCTACGGGTTCCGCGTCTCAGTTTTGTTCGGCCTTGCGCTCACCATAGGTTCGGCAGTCATTGGCGTCACGGCGGGTGCGATCCAGGGGTACTTCGGCGGATGGATCGACCTGCTGTTTCAGCGCTTCATCGAAATCTGGTCGGCGATTCCCGTGCTGTACCTGCTGCTGATCGTCGCCGCCGTATTGCCGCCCGGCTTCTTCATCCTGCTCGGCATCATGCTGCTGTTTTCATGGGTGGCCTTTGTCGGCGTGGTGCGGGCCGAATTCCTGCGCGCGCGCAACTTCGAATATGTCAATGCGGCGCGGGCGCTTGGCGTGCCGAACCGCACCATAATGTTCCGGCACCTGCTGCCCAATGCGATGGTCGCCACGCTGACCTTCCTGCCCTTCATCCTGAACGGCTCGATCTCGACCCTGACCTCGCTCGATTTCCTGGGCTTCGGGCTGCCGCCCGGCTCCGCCTCGCTCGGCGAGCTCCTGAAGCAGGGTCAGCGGAACCTCAACGCGCCGTGGCTGGGTATAGCCGGCTTCGTCACCCTTTCCATCATGCTGTCGCTCCTGATCTTCATCGGCGAGGCGACCCGGGATGCGTTCGATCCGAGGAAAACGTTCAGATGAGCGCTTCTCCGCTCCTCTCCGTCCGGGACCTTTCGGTTGCGTTTACTCAGGGCGGCACCGAATCGCTTGCGGTCGACCGCATCTCCTTCGACATCGGCAAGGGCGAAACGGTGGCGCTGGTCGGTGAATCAGGTTCGGGCAAGTCGGTTTCGGCCTTGTCGGTGCTGAAGCTCCTGCCCTATCCGCCGGCCACGCATCCATCTGGCAAGATCATCTTCGGTGGACGGGACCTGCTGTCGCTGGACGAAAGGGAACTGCGAAAGGTCCGCGGCAACAATATCACCATGATCTTCCAGGAGCCGATGACGTCGCTCAATCCGCTGCATACGATCGAGCGGCAGATTGGCGAGATCCTGGCGCTGCACAGGGGCATGCGCGAGCGGCAGGCGCGTGTGCGCACGCTGGAGCTGCTCAACGAGGTGGGCATACGCGAGCCGGAAAAGCGGCTGGGAGCCTATCCCCATCAACTGTCCGGGGGGCAGCGCCAGCGCGTGATGATCGCCATGGCGCTGGCGAATGAGCCGGAACTCCTCATCGCCGACGAACCCACAACCGCACTCGATGTGACCGTTCAGGCGCAGATCCTCGAGCTGCTGGCGCGGCTCAAGGAGAAGAACGGCATGTCGATGCTGTTCATAACCCATGACCTCGGCATCGTCAGGAAGATCGCCGACAGGGTCTGCGTGATGACCGGGGGCAAGATCGTGGAAACCGGGCCTACCCGGGAGATCTTCGACAATCCTCAGCATGCCTATACGCGCCACCTTCTGGCGGCGGAACCCAAGGGCAAGCCGCCGCCGGCGAACGAGAATGCCAAGCCTGTCATGCGCGGCGAAAACATAAAGGTCTGGTTCCCGATCCGTCAGGGTTTCCTGCGCCGGACGGTGGATCATGTGAAGGCGGTGGACGGGGTCGATGTCACGGTGCGCGCCGGCCAGACGCTGGGCGTCGTGGGAGAATCCGGGTCCGGCAAGACCACGCTGGGCCTTGCGTTGGCGCGCATGATCTCCTCGGAGGGAACGATCCGTTTCGACGGGCGCGACATAGGCCGGCTTTCGTTCAACGACATGCGGCCGCTGAGGCGCGAGTTGCAGATTGTATTCCAGGATCCCTACGGTTCACTCAGCCCGCGCATGTCCGTTGCCGAGATCATCGAGGAAGGATTGAAAATCCACGAGCCGAAGCTCACGGCCGACCAGCGCGATCGACGGGTGGTGGACGTGCTGGATGAGGTCGGCCTGGATCCCGCAACGCGGTTCCGCTATCCGCACGAGTTCTCGGGCGGCCAGCGCCAGCGCATTGCCATTGCCCGGGCCATGGTGCTCAATCCCCGTTTCGTCATGCTCGACGAGCCGACCTCGGCGCTCGACATGAGCGTGCAGGCACAGGTGGTCGACCTGCTTCGCACGCTCCAGGCCAAACACGACCTGGCCTATCTTTTCATCAGCCACGATCTCAAGGTGGTACGCGCGCTGGCAAACCATGTGATCGTCATGCGTAACGGCAGGATCGTCGAGGCTGGCCCTTCGCAACAGATTTTCGAAAACCCGCAGACAGACTATACCCGGGCCCTGATCTCTGCCGCGTTCCGCATAGAGACGGCACCCCTGGGCGTGGTCAACGAGTAAGGACGGAGGAGCGCCTCAATGGCGATGGATAAGGGTCGGGTATTGCTTTCTTTGACAGCGTTCCATCCGCAACGCTGGTACGAGTTGTTGTCCGCCGAGCGTGACGTGGTGTTTGAACCTGACGGCCCGGCTGATCCCAGCATCACCTATGCGGTGGTCTGGAAGCAGCCAAAGGGCCTGCTTTCCTCTTTGCCGAACCTCCGCGCCATTTTCTCCATCGGCGCAGGCGTCGACCATATCATGGCCGATTCCACTGTGCCGGATGTGCCGATCGTTCGGGTGGTCGCCGACAATCTCACCCAGCACATGACCGAATATGTGGTGTGGCGGGTGATGGACCATCATCGCCAGGGTGCGCTCTACCGTGGGCAGCAGGCAAAGAAGGTCTGGCGCGAGCCTGCGCAAAGAACCGCCAGCGACATATCCGTCGGCATCATGGGCCTCGGCAATCTCGGTCGTGCGGCGGCCAGGGCGCTGACCGGACTTGGCTTCAACGTCAACGGATGGTCGCGGCGCGCTCAGAACGTGGCCGGCGTGACGACATTCGCGGGCGATGCCGGGCTGATCCCTTTCCTGAACGCAACGGACATTCTCGTCGTGTTGTTGCCGCTGACGCCGGCCACGCGCGGCATCATCAATTACGGGCTCCTGCGGGAACTGCGCAGGGCAAACGGGCTCGGCGGGGCAGTTCTGATCAATGCCGGACGTGGGCGCCTTCAGAAGGATGCCGACATATTGCGCGCCCTGGATGACGGCACGCTGAAAGAGGCCAGCCTCGACGTGTTCGAGGTCGAGCCTTTGCCACGGACAAGCCCGATGTGGGGCCATCCCAAGGTCTTCGTCACGCCGCATGCCGCCGCGACGTCGGACCCGGCCCATCTTGTCCCGATCATGCTCCAGCAGATGTCTGCCTTCGAGCGCGGCGAGCCGCTTGAGAACCTGGTCGATCGGGAGGCCGGTTACTGAGGTCAGCCGGTCGCCGGCTTCGGGATACATTGGCGCCGGATCAGCGAACGATTCATGGCATCGATCCGGCCGGCAGCCTGGTCGGTGTCACGTTTGCGGGTGTTGCGCATGTCGGGCACGACCGTGCCAAGCCCCACCGGCACCTTCGAGAAGCCGGGCTTTGCATCTTGCGGCAGGCCGTAGCGGGCGGCCAACGCATTGCGCTGGGCGATCAGCGAACTGCATGCGATCGTGTCGTACTGGAGAGACGAAGCGACATTCGCATCCTCGTTCGATGCGATGGATCCGGCAGCGCAGCCGGACAGCATGACGCATAACGCAGCTGTGAGAACTCTCCCGCACATCTGATCCACTTTCCTTCCCGTGCCGGTCAGGTCGGCATCTTCTGCAGCAGAATCCGGCAATGTCGAGACGCCGCACGCGTGCTGCGGCAGGATTCGCACGATGAACCTTTTCAGCTTTCGACGCGACTGAGAACCGTGCGCGCACGCTTTCTCGAGAAAAGGTCAGCTTCATGGTCGCATTGCAGGTGCCCGATCATCTGAAATTCCCGTTCCCTGCAGGGAGCTGGGAAGGCCGAATACGGCCTCGCGGGGGCGTCGCCGCTCGCGTTGACGCATTGTCGCACCCGACGTATCGTTCGCACGGGCCGGGACCGGACGGCCTCCGCAGAGCGGGCCGCGCATATGCATTGGCTTTCGCATCGCCTGTCCTTGCGGAAAACTCTTCCGAAATGAGGGGGGAAGGGTGATGCGCCGCGACTGCAAATTGCCTTCGCAGACGCCGGTGCTTTTTGCGCGACGGCTCGCCCGTCTATCAGCCGCTTTCCTGATTGCCGGCATGTGCCTGTCATGGCCGGCGCTCTCCGCGCAGGCGCAGGAGGCCGCGATCATTCAGCCGGGCGCAACCGCTGTCACCGGCTTTTCCGGAACCATTGTCCCTCGTCCCGATCGCGATCTTCCGCCCGGCGCCGACCCGCTCGACGAGACGTTCATCGACACCGCCGGTGCAACGCTGCGCATCTTTGATCTCAGCCGTCTTGGGGGCCCAGCTACCGGCCAGCTCGTCGCGACGCCGCCGCCATTCGAGGTGACGGCGGGCCAGATCGGCCAGGTCTTTTCGCTCACCTATGATGACGGGGTGCGCGATGGCGAACCCGATCTCGTTCCCAATCTCTATGCCGGCGCGACGTCATTGCATGGCATCCGCATCGTCACTCCGGATGCGGACGGTGACGGCCGGCCTGAGCGGCAGCGCCGCGGCATGCCGGGCGCGACTTTCATGGAGGGCCAGTTCGGGGCCGAGAATGGCGGCGGGCCCGGAACGATCTGGAAGATTGACGGCCGATCCGGTGCGATCTCGAAATTCGCCGACATCGAAAGCAACAGCGGACCCGGCATCGGTGATATCGCCTTCGATCCCGATCATCGACAGTTCTTTGCGTCCGATCTCGACAGCGGGTTGATCCACCGCATCGATGCCGAGGGATCGCAGATCGACGCGTTCGATCACGGTGCCGATGGGCGGCCGCTTCATTCCATGCCCCCGATCGAGGACGACGGATCGGTCATGGACATACAGGGCTCGGCCTTCAACTCCGAGGACCCCGCGACCTGGGGCTTCACCCAGGAGCAGCGGCGGGTCTGGGCGCTCGCCTATCACCAGGGTCGGCTCTACTATTCCGTAGGAGACAGGGCTGAAATCTGGTCTATCGGCATAGCGGATGACGGCAGCTTTGCCGGCGATGCCCGCCGGGAACTCATCGTTGACAGCGGCGAGAACTACGCGGTCAGCGATATCGTCTTTGACGGTGACGGCCGCCTCTATCTCGCCCAGCGTGGCCCCATCCGCAACGGCTACGACTACGGCCAGTTCGCCCTGTCCGGAAAAGCCCGAATATTGCGCTACGCGCGGGCAAATCGAGACGATCCAGCGACAGAAGGCATGTGGGTCGAGACGCCCGATGAATATGCCGTCGGCTTCGCGGACGGCTACAGGCAATCGGCAGGCGGCATCGACCTGCAATATGGCTACGATCGAAACGGTGATATTGAACTTGGCCTCTGTTCCGCCACGCTGGCAAGCACCGGCGACAGGCTGCGCGACAGTCCCGCGCTCGCCGAACGGCTGAAGGCCGGCGGGCCGGCCGCGGTGGACGGCGTGCAGCTTACCCCGCTGCCGCTGGTCCGGCCGCAGAACGAGCCGCCATTCGGTTCCTGGTTCGTGAGTTTCGATAGCGCGTTCGAGACCCGCGCCACGCCAGGCCATGTCGGCGACGTCGAGGTCTGGCGCCCGTGCGAAACCACTCCGGACGATGAGGCGCTGGAAGAGCTCCTGCCCGTCTATCCACCCAACCCATCCTTCGCGACCGAGCTGCCGGTCTGTCCGGAGGGCCGCCGCGACGGGACCTGCCGCGGCCGCGAGCCCGACCTCGAAATCACCAAGCGCGCGGATGTACGGCGTTGCACGACGGAGGGTGGGTGCGCCTTCATCATCACCGTCACCAATGTCGGCGAGGCGCCTTATCACGGCGAAGTCGTGCTGAATGAGGTTGACCTAAGGCTAGGTTTCATGCCCGCCGCAGGCTGGCAAGGCAGTCATTTCGCCAATTGCGCGCGGTTCGATTACAAAGCCAGCCGCAAGCCCATACTCGGTCGTACCGACAACGACAGGGCATGTGCGCGCATTCCGGTCTGCAACAAGGGGGACAATCGCCGCCTCTGCAACACGCCGGACGGGGGCAAGGTCGACCTGATTCTCCAGAAGCGTGCCCGCCCCGCTGTCTGCACGGCCGATGGCAGATGCACCTTCGTCATCGACATAATCAACAATGGGACGGACACCTACAGCGGGCCGCTCGCCGTAACGGACGGCTATCCGCTCGGTGCGCCTGCGTCCATCATCCCGTCGCCGTCCTGGTCCTGCGCGCCGGATGGTTCCGGTCGCTTCCGCTGCGAAAATCCGGGCGTCGTATTGGTGCCGGGAGCATCCACCGCTCTTCGCGTTACAGCCACCATGCCTGCCGGATACGACAGGGAAAAGGTGACGAACTGCGCCGAACTCCGAGCCATCCCCGGCGAGACGATGACGGTAAACAACAGTGCCTGCGCCAGCGCGCGCTTGCCGCGCAAGAATCCCGGTCAGCCGGCGCTGCGCATTACCAAGACCTGCGATCCGGCAGCAGCGAATGCTCCCACGGTGTCCTGCCGCATAACGGTCACCAATCTGGGCTCGGCTCAGCCTCTGGGGCCAGTTCGCGTCGTCGATGTCGCGAAAGCGATCGGGTCAAGCGCGCCCGTGCAGATCAACGCCGTTTTGCCTGACGGGCCCGAATGGGCCTGCGATGAAGTACCTGCCACGGAACTAGCATGCCGTATTCCCGGCGATGCCATGGCGCCCGGCGCCACCCGTCACTTCGACGTGACATTGACCGGGCAGGGGCGGTTCGAGAATTGTGCCCGTGGGTTCCACGGTCCGGCACCGGGGGACGACATCGTTCATCGCATCGGACAGGCCTGCGCCAAGGGCACAGCCATCTCGCCGATTCGTGTCGAAAAGACCGGCGATAGCGAGTGCAAGGTCGGCCAGCCGTGCAATTTCCGCATCACCGTCACCAATGAAAGCGATTCCGCGTTCTCTGCGCCCATGCGCTTCGGCGACGCCATCGGCATTGATGGCATCGGGCGCCTGGAAGGTCTGGCCATCCGTGATCTGTCTCCTGCCCTCGGATGTCCGGAAGCGCCGCAGACGCTTCCTCTGTCCTGCGTGGCTGCACTGGAACTGGGAGCGCGCGAGAGCCGTACCTATTCGATGACCGTGGTGTTGCCGGAAAGCGCTGCGCCCTCGGGATCGGATGGAAAGGCAAGCGGACAGAATTGTATCGGCGTGGTCTCACCCGATACGCCGGTGCGTGGCGGTGCGGGCGCTGGGGGTGCAGGCGAAGGCAGCAATGCCCATGCCTGCCACCGTTTCACCGTAGCGAAAGAGACGAAGCAGGAATGCTCCAAGGGCTTCGTCATGAATGCCCAGGGCAATTGCGTTTGCCCGCAAGGCAGCAGCTTTCGCAACGGTCGCTGCGTGCCGCAGGAGCCGCCAAAACCGACCAAGCCGAAGAAGCCCCGTGAATGCGTGTTGCTGAAGGGTCAGGTACGCACGGCGTCCGGCCAGTGCGTCTGCCCGCGCGGAACCGAACTGGTAAACGGCGCCTGCATGAAGATCGTTCAGGAGCCGCCGGTGCGTGCCTGTAAGCTCCTTCCAGGCCAGATACGAACGCGAGACGGAAGATGTGTCTGTCCGCGCGGTACGGAGCTCAGGGGCAATCGCTGCCGGCCGGTCAGGACGGTCGAGGTCTGCAAGATACGCGGGCAGGTCCATGACAAGCAGGGCCGGTGCGTATGTCCGCGCGGCACAAACGCCATTCGCGGTGCTTGCCGCCCGACACAGGTCGAGCAATGCCCGCCAGGTACGGTGCTCAAGGGAAAGCGTTGCGTTCCCGTTCAGCGCAGCTGCCCACCGGGAATGATCGGCGAGTATCCAGATTGCTTCCGCAGGCGCGAGCCGCAGATCCGGATCGATCCCGGCCTGTTCCTGGACGTGATCCCGCGAGACCGCACGCGGCCCCAGCGCACGCCCCGCCAGGATCGTCCGACAAGGATCATTCCGGGCACGAATTTCTGACGCCCGCGCGCAGGGCTCTTGCGGACCACCGGCATTCCACGGATTTCGGCGCAATACCTGTCGACAAGCCGCATCATGGCGGCTAGGGCGGAAGCATCGAAGGGAGCGCAGGCGAATGGCCGACAAGACACTTATTGCACCGTCCGTACTGGCGTCGGATTTTTCCAGGCTTGGCGACGAGGTCGAGGCGGTTGCCGCCGCTGGCGCGGACTGGATTCATCTCGATGTCATGGACGGGCATTTCGTGCCCAACATCACCTTCGGGCCCCCTGTCATCAAGGCAATCCGCAATCGGACTGACAAGTTCTTCGACTGTCACCTCATGATCGCGCCGGCAGATCCCTATCTTGCCGCCTTCGCCGAAGCGGGCTGCGATGGCATGACGGTGCATGCGGAAGCGGGGCCTCATCTTGACCGTTCGCTGCAGACGATCCGTAACCTTGGGAAGAAGGCGGGCGTTTCGATCAATCCGGCCACCCCGGAATCGGCAATTGAATATGTCCTGGACCGGCTCGACCTGATCCTGGTGATGTCAGTGAATCCCGGTTTCGGCGGTCAGGCCTTCATCCCGGCGGTCGTGGAAAAGATCAGGCGCATCAAGGCCCTTGTCGGCAGCCGTCCGATTCACATCCAGGTCGATGGCGGTATTACCGAGGAAACCGCGCCCCTCGTTACGGCGGCCGGAGCGGACGTGCTGGTCGCCGGGGCGGCAATCTTCAAGGGCGACAGTGTCGACGCCTATCGCCAAACGATCGAGGCGATCCGCAACGCCGGAAATGCCGCTGCATAAACGTCGGTCGCCGTCCACTCAGCGGAAAAATATCAGGCTGGACACCACGAAGGTCGGAATCAGCACCACGCCCGACCAGGCCATGTAACCAAAGAAGCTCGGCATGCGCACGCCTTGGTGGCGGGCAATGGCATAGACCATGAAATTAGGGGCGTTGCCGATATAGGTGTTGGCGCCCATGAACACCGCGCCGGCCGAAATCGCGGCGAGGGTAGAGGCCATCTCGGTCATGAGATGCGCGGCGTCGCCTCCGGCAAGCTCGAAGAAGACCAGATAGGTGGGGGCGTTGTCCAGGAAGGACGACAGCACGCCCGTCAGCCAGAAATAGGCAAGATCGTTGGGCTGCCCGTCGGGCCGGGTCACCAGTGCAACCAACGGGGCGAGTGCTCCCTGCGAGCCCGCCTGCAGGATCGCCACCACAGGAACGATGCATATGAAGATGGCAACGAAAAGTTTCGCCACCTCCTTGATCGGTCCCCAGTTGAATCCGTTCGCAGCGCGATACTCCTTGCGCGTCAAGGCAAGCGACAGCAGGGCAAGCGCAATGATTACGACGTCGCGCACCAGATTCTGCAGTTCCACGGCCACGCCCATTATCGTGAGAGAGACGCCGGGCTTCCAGTAGGCGGACATGAGGATTGCCCCGATGACGCCAGCCAGCAGCGGCAGGTTGGCCAGCCCCCGCAGTCGCACCCTGGAATCCGGCGTCGGGTCCTTCATCTTCCGCAGTCCGCCCTCGCGGCGGTGAAGAACGATGTCCATGCAGAGGAAGACGAACAGCACCACGCCGCCCACAAACAGCGTGTCCGGAAACAGGTGGGTGGTTGTCCAGAAGAAGTCGACGCCGCGAAGGAAACCGACGAAGAGCGGCGGATCGCCCAACGGCGTGAGCGAGCCTCCTATGTTCGAGACGAGGAAGATGAAGAACACCACGACATGCGCATTGAAGGGCCGGTTGTCGTTGGCCCGGATCAGCGGCCGGATCATGATCATCGAGGCACCGGTGGTCCCCACGACGGAGGCAAGCAGCGTGCCGACCAGCAGGAGTGCGGCGTTGGTCAGCGGCGTGCCGTGAATGTTGCCGGCGACCAGAATGCCGCCGGCAATGGTGAACAGCGCGAACAGCAGGATGATGAAAGACATGTATTCGGTAAGCAGCGTGTGCAGCACCGCCGTGCCGGCAATTGCAGGCCCGTGAAAAGCCGCGAGCGGCAGCACGACCAGCGCTGCCCACAGGGCGGCGATCTTACCATAGTGGTGTTCCCAGAAATGCGGAAACAGCAGGGGGCCGGTGGCGATCGAAAGAAGCAGGCCGGCAAAGGGCAGCGCCCAGAGCAGCGACATGCTGGTGCCGGGCAGATGCGTGGCTTCGGAGGCAAGAGCGGGGTTGGCCGTTAGCCCTATGAACAGGGCTGCAGCAAGAAACTTCGTCATATGCCCTCGGCCCTCTATTGCCCGACGCCGCGACGGGTCATGTCAATCGGGCGCCTGCCTCGCGCATCCTGCCCAACATTGTTTCTATGGAACCGTTGAGATTGATGCCGCGGCAAGCGTCGAGGCGCACCGTCACGGCGAAACCTTGCTCGATTGCGTCGAGTGCCGAATAGGCGACGCAGAAATCGGTGGCAAGGCCGCACAAGGTGATTTCCCTGATCCCTCGCTCCCGCAGGTAACCTGCCAGCCCCGTCGGCGTGCGGTGGTCGTTCTCGAAGAAGGCGGAATAGCTGTCGATATCGTGACGGAATCCTTTCCGGATCACGAGCTCGGCCTTGGCCCAGGCCAGGCCGGGATGAAAGTCGGAGCCGATGCTGCCCTGGATGCAATGGTCCGGCCACAGCGTTTGCGGGCCATAAGGCATGTCAATGCTTTGAAAAGCCTGCTTGCCGGCATGGCTGGAGGCAAAGCTGGAGTGTCCGGCAGGATGCCAGTCCTGTGTCATGATCACATGGTCGAAATTGCGGATCAGGTCGTTGACCAGCGGAACGATCTCGTCCCCGCCTTCCACTGCCAGGGCTCCACCGGGACAGAAGTCGTTCTGCAGGTCAATCACGATCAGGGCCTGTTCGCTCATCTGTCTTTCCATTTCCGTTGCGGGCGTGGCGGGAGCCGCCGGAGAAACTTGACCAGATGGCCGCCGGCGTCAACCTTGTCGGCACGGAGATTGCCGGAAACTCCGCTTTGACAATCTCCGCCGGCTTGTTATCATTTGCATACGAATGAATTTGAACGGCTGCGAGCATGGCGAGGCCTGCCGTGAATGTCGTTCGGCGGGGAGCACCGGGAAGGCCAGCGTGACGCGTTACGCCAAACCCACCAGCCTCGACGAGGCGCTTGCCCTGCTTGGCGATGCGCCGTGGCGCATCTTGGCCGGCGGCACGGATTTTTATCCGTCGCTCGGCAACCGTCCCGTCAGGGAAAACATGCTGGACATCAACGGACTGGATGAGCTCCGTGGCATCACCGCCAGCGCCAGCCATTGGCGCATCGGCGCACGCACCACCTGGACCGACATGGTTCAGGAGGAACTCCCGGCGGCCTTCGATGCGCTGAAGCAGGCTGCGCGAGAGGTCGGTTCGGTGCAGATACAGAATGTTGCCACTGTCGCCGGCAATATCTGCAACGCATCTCCCGCCGCAGACGGCGTGCCTGCCCTGCTGGTGCTGGGCGCCGAGGTGGAACTGCGCTCCATGGCGGGAACCCGCAGCATGCCGCTGCGCCAATTCATTCTCGGCAATCGCCGGACCGCCCTTCGGCCCGATGAGATGGTGAGCGCCATTCTCGTCCCGCGTGAGCAGACGCTCGGCCGCTCGGCCTTCGTCAAGCTCGGTGCGCGCCGATACCTCGTAATCTCAATCGCCATGGCTGCTGCCCGCATTGTCGTCGAGGGGCATACAGTGCGGGAGGCTGCGGTGGCGGTCGGCGCCTGCTCGGCCGTCGCCACCCGGCTTTCTGGCGTGGAGGCGGCATTGATCGGGCGCCGCGCCGATGGATCCCTGGCCGAAGCCGTACGGTCGGCACCGATGGAGGAGCTGTCGCCCATCGACGATATGCGCGGCAGCGCCGCCTATCGGCTCGAAGCCGCGCGCGAGATCGTGCGGCGTGCAATATGTGCAGCAGCTGGGACTGGCATCGAAAGGTCGGCAGCATGAGCCTTGAAGCGATCGCGATCGACCTCAATGTGAACGATGCGCCGGTCTCGCTTCGTGTCCCGCCCCTGCGCAGGCTGTCCAATGTGCTGCGTGACGAACTCGGGCTGACAGGTACCAAGATCGGCTGCGATGCGGGTGACTGCGGCGCCTGCACTGTCCTGGTGGACGGCGCGCCGGTCTGTGCCTGCCTGATGCCGGCCGCCAGCGTAGCGGGCAGAACGGTCAGGACGGTCGAAGGCCTGGCCAACGGGCGCCTGTCAGTGCTGCAGGCTGCTTTCCTTGAGCATGGCGCGGCGCAATGTGGCGCATGCACGCCCGGCCTGCTCATGGCCGCGTCCGCGCTGCTGGACCGCATCACCCAGCCGACGGAAGCCGAAGTGCAGGACGCGCTGGGCGGTATCCTTTGTCGCTGCACCGGGTACCGCAAGATTGTCGCCGCAGTGGTAAATGCGGGAAAGGCAAGCGCGGCATCCGCGCCACTGTCCGGCAATGGCCTGATCGAACGCCGCCTGCCGCCTGCAGGCAACGCTGTCGGCGCCTCACCGGTAAGGCTGGACGGCGTTCCAAAGGTAACCGGAGCAGAAAAGTTCGGGGCGGACTCCTTCCCCGCCGGTGCGCTTGCGGTGCTGGTCGTGCGTTCGCCTCATCATCGCGCGCGCTTTGCCTTTGGCGATCTTGAATCCTGGAGGAGAAGCCGTCCGGGCGTGGTAGCTGTCTTTACTGCGTCGGACATACCAGGAAGAAACTGCTTCGGGGTTATCGGCCCCTTTGCCGATCAGCCAGCCCTGGCCGAGCAGCAGGTGCGTTTCCGCGGCGAAGCGGTGGCGCTGGTCGCCTGCCCTCGCGATATGGCCGCGGATCTCGATCTGAGCGATTTTCCGGTCACCTGGTCCGAACTGCCCACGATGCTGGACCCTGGCGAGGCCGAGGCACCCGGGGCCAGCCTTGTGCACCCTGAGCGGCCCGGCAACCTGCTCGTCGAAGGCTATGTCGAGCGCGGCGATCCTGAACGCGCCATTGCCGGCGCCCCGCATGTGGTTTCAGGCGCAATCCAAACCTCCTGGGTCGAGCACGCCTATATCGAGCCGGAAGCTGGATACGCATCTTGGGATGGCGACACGCTCACAATAGTGGCCTGCACACAGGCGCCCTACATGGACCGCAACGACACCGCGAGCGTTCTCGGCCTGCCGCCCGAAAAGGTGCGCATAGTGCCGACCGCGACCGGCGGCGGCTTCGGCTCCAAGCTGGACATTTCCGTCCAGCCGCTGATCGGTCTCGTGGCGATGAAAACCGGCGTTCCGGCCTGCCTGGCCTACACGCGTGGCGAATCCATGATGTCGACCACCAAGCGCCATCCCGCTTCGATGCGGGCAACCGTCGCCGCCGACAAGGATGGTTTCATCAACGGGATGATTTTCGAGGGCACTTTCAACACCGGCGCCTATGCAAGTTGGGGCCCGACGGTGGCCAACCGCGTGCCCGTCCACGCCAGCGGCCCCTACCGCACGCCGAACTACCGCGCGCGCGGCCGTGCCATCCACACCAACGGGCCGGTCTCTGGCGCCTTTCGGGGCTTTGGTGTGCCTCAGGCCACCATATGCCAGGAAACGCTCTACGACGAACTCGCCGGCCGGCTTGGCATGGACCGGCTGGCGTTCCGGCTCAGGAATGCACTTCGTAACGGGGACGAAACGGTCACCGGCCAGGTGCTGGATAGCGGAGTGGGCATCGTCGAATGCCTTTCCGCGCTCAGGCCCCATTGGGAGCGTGCGCTGGCCGATGCGCAGGCCTTCAACACCGCGCATGCGGACAGGAGGCGAGGCGTGGGCATTGCCTCCTGCTGGTATGGCTGTGGTAACACCTCGCTGCCCAACCCCTCGACCATCAAGCTCGGCCTGTCCCCCCAGGGGGAGGTCGTGCTCCATCAGGGCGCGGTCGACATAGGCCAGGGTTCCAATACGGTAATTGCCCAG
>SMEK01000133.1_pt1 | contig 44877 bp, 41 predicted proteins | sample 2456371 | NCBI WGS metagenome assembly SMEK01 (sample SAMN10132590, study PRJNA489261) | soil metagenome | isolation source: day1 antibiotic-loamy sand soil ammended with composted manure from dairy... | place: USA | collected 2015-04-01
GATGGCCCCTGCGTACGGCACGCCGCCGCACGGTTCGCCCTTGCCGCCGCCCGGTGGGCCGTCCGGGCACCACGCTCCCGCACAGGGGCATGCTCCCGCTCAGGGATACGGTCCCGCTTCCGCCAAGCGCTCGACGCCGTGGTGGGTGTGGGCGTTGGTGGCCGTACTCGTCGGCGGCGGGATCGTGGTCGTGTCGTACCTGACCCTCAGCGGCGATGAGGAGCAGGACAGTGACACGGACGAGACCCCCAGCACGCCGAGTGTGACCACGTCGATTCCGGAGGTCCCGATCGGTCCGGGTGGTCAGCAGGGCACCCCTCCCGGTGGAATGGACCCGAACCAGCCGTACGAGCCTCCGCCGACGAACATCCCGATCGTTCCCGACAACTGAGCGGGATCAGCCGTAGAAGTCGCCGATACGGCGACCGGCGAGTTCGTGCACCTTGATGTCGAGGTCGAAGACGTCCCGAAGGACGGCGGGCTGCATGATGTCGCAGACCTTCCCGTGGGCCACCACGCCGCCGTCGCGCATGGCGACGATGCGGTCGGAGTAGCGTGCCGCGAAATTGATGTCGTGGACCACCATGACGATGGTCTTGCCGTAGTCGTCGGCCATGCTCCGCAGCCTGCGCATGATCTGGACCGAGTGCCGCATGTCCAAATTGTTCAGTGGCTCGTCCAGCAGTACGTAGTCGGTGCTTTGACACAGCACCATCGCCACATGGGCGCGTTGTCGTTGCCCTCCCGATAGTGTGTCAAGTGGACGGTCAGCGAATCCGGACAGTTCGAAGTAGTCGATGGCATCGTCGATGATCTCGTGGTCCGCCGTGGTCAATCGACCGCGGGAGTGGGGGAACCGGCCGAACGAGACGAGCTCGCGAACGGTCAATCGAACGGTCGTGTGGTTGTCCTGTCGTAACACGGCCAGCCGTCGCGCCAGTTCCTCGGTCGGGGTGGTGGAGACGTCGAGTCCGTCCACACTGATCGATCCTTCGTCCGGTTCGATCAGTCGACTGATCATGGACAGCAGGGTGGATTTCCCCGCTCCGTTCGAGCCGATCACCGAGGTGATCCCGCCGGAGGGGATGGACAGCGACACGTCGTCGACGACGGTGTTGCCGCCGTACCGTTTGGTGACGTCTTTGACTTCGATCATCGTGTGGACTCCCGGACGAGCAGGACGAGGAAGTAGATACCGCCGCCGAAGTTGATGACCACGCTGAGTGCGGTGTCCATGCCGAGCACCTGTTCCAGGACGAGCTGGCCACCGATGAGGGTGATGATCGCGATCAGCGAGGCGGCGGGTACGACGATCCTGTGGCGGAATGTGCGGGTGAGTTGTCGGGCCAGGTTGGCGACCAGCACTCCGAGGAACATGACGGGGCCGACGAGGGCCGTGGACACCGAGACCAGGACCGCGATGATCACGAGGCTGCGGTTGACCACGGACCTGTGATGGACACCGAGACCGATCGCCGTGTCCCGGCCGAGCGCCACGACGTCCAGCTTGCGGAACAACCGCGTACCCCAGACCCCGAGTAAGCCGAGCACTCCGGCCGAGAACCACAGCAGGCTCTCGTCCACCGCGTTGAAGCTCGCGAAGAGGCTGTCCTGCAATGTCACGAAGTCGTTCGGGTTGATCAACCGGGACGCCAGGGACGACAGGCTGGAGAACAGCGTTCCGAAGATGACCCCGACGAGCACGAGCAGGTAGAGGTCGCGGCTGTTGCGGTCGAACAACCACCGGTGCAGCGCGAACGCGAACGTGATCATCAGTCCGGATTGGACCGCGAAGAGCAGACGCGGATCGGTGCTGCTGAGCGCGATCGCGCCCGCGAAGTACACGATCAGTGTCTGGATGAGGACGAACAGCGAGTCGAACCCCATGATCTGGGGGGTGAGGATGCGGTTGTTCGTCACGGTCTGGAACAGCACGCTGGAGTAGCCGACGGCGACCCCCACCACGATCATGGCCGCCACCTTCCGCAGGCGAAGCCCCAGCGCGTACTCCAGGTTCCCGGTCAGGCCGATGGTGCCGAACGCCACGACGGTCGCCAGCGCCACGACGGTGAGTACGCCGAGGACGCGCCGTCCCCCCGCCTCGCCCGATAGGGTTCGCCGCTTCAGGTCGAGCTGTGGTCGGGTCATGCCGTCCTCCGCCGGGCACGTAGTACGAGGAAGATGAACAGACCCGCGCCCACGACACCCGCGATCGTCTCGACCGGGATCTCGTAGGGGTGGCGGATCGTGCGCCCCAACACGTCACAGCACAGCACGAAGAACGCACCCACCAGCGCGGTGACGGGCAGTGCCCTGCGCAGGTTGTCGCCGAGCAGGAGCGTGACGAGGTTGGGCACGACCAGCCCCAAAAACGGGATGTTGCCCACCGCCACCACCACGACCGCCGTGATCACCGACACCAGCACGAGTCCTGTGGTGACCACGCGGTCGTAGTGCACTCCGAGGTTGACGGCGAAGTCCCTGCCGAGCCCGGCGAGGGTGAAGCGGTCGGCGAACAGATAGCCGACGAGCGCTGCGGCCGCCGTGATCCACAACAGTTCGTAACGGCCCTTCAACACGCCGGAGAACTCACCGCTGGTCCAGGCCGACAGTGTTTGCAGAAGGTCGAAGCGGTAGGCGAAGAACGTGGTGACCGCCGAGATCACGCCGCCGAACATGATTCCCACGAGCGGCACCACGATGATGTCGGCGAACGTCAGCCGTCGCAGCAGTATCAGGAACATGCCCGTGCCGAGGAGGGCGAACACCGTGGCCACGGCCATCTTCACGCCGACGGCCTCGGCCCCGAAGAACACGGTGGCCACCAACACCCCGAGTGAGGCCGATTCCGCCGTGCCCGCTGTGGACGGTGTGACGAACCGGTTACGGGTCAGGCTCATCATCACCAGGCCCGCGACGCTCAACGTCGAACCGGCCAGCAGGATGGCCAGCAATCTCGGCAGCCGCGATTCCCACAGCACCAGAAGCTGGTCCTGGTCACCCGTCAGCAGTCCGGCGGGGGTCAGCTCCGTGACCCCGACGAAGAGCGAACCGAACGCCGCCAGGACGAGCAGGACCGCGCCGAGGACGATGTGTCGGCGGCGGACCGGGCCGGATCGCCGGGCACCGGTCCGCCGTGTGGTGGAGGAGGTCACGCCACGCTGTCCCCGATGGTCTCGATCATGGATTCCAGTGAGGGCAGGCCGTTGGAGGTCAGGTACCACGTGGCCGGGTCGAGGTAGACGATGCCGCCCTCCTTGGCCGCCGTGGTGCCGTTCACCAAGGCGTTGTCGAGGATCTGCTTGGCCGACTCCCCGGACTCGCCGATGGCGGAGTCACGGTCGATGACGAACAGGAGGTCGGGGTCGGTCTCGGCGATGAACTCCGCGGAGACGGCGTCACCGTGCGTGTCGGCGGACAGGTCGTCGGCCGCGGGTTGCACTCCGAGGTCGTCGTAGACGATGCCGAACCGGGAGCCGGGACCGTAGGCGCTGATCTTGCCACCGGTGGTGAGGATGACCAGGCCGGTCTTGTCGGCCGCGCCTGAGTCCCTCACCTCCTCGGCCTTGGCGGTCAGTGCGTCGAGCCGGTCGCGTACCTCGTCCTCCTTGCCGAACAGTTCGCCCAGCGTTTCGATGCGTTCGATGGCGCTGTTGAGGAAGTTGGTCGTGTCGACCGTCATGTCGATGGTCGGGGCGATCTCGGACAGTTCGCCGTAGGCGGGGGCGGATCGTGCCGCGACGATGATCAGGTCGGGTTCGAGGGCGTTGACCTGTTCGTAGTCGGGTTCCTTGAGGCTGCCGACCTTGGTGTAGTCGTCGGAGGCGTACTCGCTCAGGTCTTCGGGCATGTTCGCGACCTCGGGGACCCCCACCACGCCCTCGACGCCGAGGGTGTCCAGCGTCTGGAGCACGCCGAGGTCGAAGACGACGATCCGTTCCGGCGTACCCTCCAGGCTCGTGGAGCCCTGGGCGTGCTCCACTGTGATCGCGTCCTCGGAGTTCGCCGTGTTCGCTTCCGAGCCGCCGCTGCACGCGGCCACCAGGCCCACCAGACCCACCAACAGACCTGCGAGCCATCTTCCACGATGTCTCGTGCGCATGTTCGCTCCCTGAAGATCAGTCAAAATTAGGCAAGGCTAAGTTAAGTCGAGGGTGGAGTGGGGGCGAGTGACGACAGTCGCAAAGTGGTGTAAATCGCTCGGGTGAGGAACGTGGCGGGACCGTCGGGCGGGGTCCCCCCTTGCTTGCACTCTCACCCTGAGAGTGCTAAACACGGAATTGGCACTCGGCACCGTCGAGTGCTAGGCGGTCGGTTGTCGACCACCGCCTGAAGGTCGGGACGGTGAGGCCACGTTCGTCAGTGTGATCCCACTGCGAACTGGTCGTCCGTCGCGGGCACCGAGCCTGGCCGAGGACGTGTCCTGACTACCGGAGGACCACACCGCAATGGCCAAACTGATTGCGTTCGACGAGGAAGCCCGTCGTGGTCTCGAGCGCGGGCTGAACACCCTCGCGGAGGCCGTCAAGGTGACGCTCGGCCCCCGGGGCCGCAACGTCGTGCTCGAGAAGAAGTGGGGCGCGCCGACGATCACCAACGACGGTGTTTCGATCGCGAAGGAGATCGAGCTTGAGGACCCGTGGGAGAAGATCGGGGCCGAGCTCGTCAAGGAAGTTGCCAAGAAGACCGACGACGTCGCGGGTGACGGCACCACCACCGCCACGGTGCTCGCCCAGGCCCTCGTGAAGGAGGGTCTGCGTAACGTTGCCGCCGGTGCCGACCCGATCGCGCTGAAGCGCGGCATCGAGAAGGCCGTCGAGGCCATCACCGAGCAGCTGCACAAGATGGCCAAGGAGGTCGAGACCAAGGAGCAGATCGCGGCCACCGCGTCGATCTCCGCGGCCGACAAGACCATCGGTGAGCTGATCGCCGAGGCCCTCGACAAGGTCGGCAAGGAAGGCGTCGTCACCGTCGAGGAGTCCAACACCTTCGGGCTGGAGCTCGAGCTCACCGAGGGTATGCGCTTCGACAAGGGCTACATCTCCGGCTACTTCGCCACCGACGCCGAGCGGCAGGAAGCCGTTCTGGAGGACCCGTACATCCTGCTGTACGGCTCCAAGATCTCCAACGTCAAGGACCTGCTGCCCGTCCTCGAGAAGGTCATGCAGGCCAACAAGCCGCTGCTGATCATCGCCGAGGACGTCGAGGGCGAGGCCCTGGCCACCCTGGTCGTCAACAAGATCCGCGGCACCTTCAAGTCCGTCGCCGTCAAGGCTCCGGGCTTCGGTGACCGTCGTAAGGCGATGCTGCAGGACATGGCCATCCTCACGGGCGGCCAGGTCATCACCGAGGACGTCGGCCTCAAGCTGGAGAACGCCGACCTCTCCCTGCTCGGCAAGGCCCGCAAGGTCGTCGTCACCAAGGACGAGACCACCATCGTCGAGGGTGCCGGCGACGCGGACCAGATCCAGGGCCGGGTCAACCAGATCCGCGCGGAGATCGAGAACAGCGACTCCGACTACGACCGCGAGAAGCTGCAGGAGCGGCTGGCCAAGCTGGCCGGTGGCGTCGCCGTCATCAAGGCCGGCGCTGCCACCGAGGTCGAGCTCAAGGAGCGCAAGCACCGCATCGAGGACGCGGTGCGTAACGCCAAGGCCGCCGTCGAGGAGGGCATCGTCGCCGGTGGTGGCGTGACCCTGCTCCAGGCGTCCAAGACCGCGTTCGAGGGCCTCAAGCTCGAGGGCGACGAGGCGACCGGCGCCAACATCGTCAAGGTGGCCGTCGAGGGCCCGCTCAAGCAGATCGCGGAGAACGCGGGTCTCGAGGGTGGCGTCGTGGTGGAGAAGGTCAAGACCCTGCCGCAGGGCCACGGCCTGAACGCCGCCTCGGGCGAGTACGAGGACCTGATGGCCGCGGGCGTCATCGACCCGGCCAAGGTGACCCGTTCCGCCCTCCAGAACGCCGCCTCCATCGCGGCTCTGTTCCTGACCACGGAGGCCGTGGTCGCGGACAAGCCGGAGAAGGAGAAGGCCGGTGACGCGGCCGGCATGGGCGGCATGGACGGCATGATGTGATTCCTGCCCCATAGGCGCGAAAAGGCCCGGTACCCGAAGGGTGCCGGGCCTTTTCGTGTCCGCAGGTCTTGGGCGAATCTCGGGCGAATGTTGTGAGACTCGCGTGCGCTTACGGATGTTTCACTCTTTCAGCTGACGGGTAAGTCCTCGATTGCAGAGAACTGGAGCCGCGGGCGAATGTCGCGAAGCTTCCGCACGCCCGCGAGCGTTTCATGCTTTCGAGTGATGGGTAGCCCTTGGGCGAGACCGAAGGGTGAGAACCGACGAGAGGAAAGGAGGGGTTGAAAGTGGCGGACACACTGACGGGTCGTCGAGTCGCTTTCCTCGTGGCTCACGAAGGTGCGGAGCAGATCGAGCTGACCGAGCCGTGGAAGGCGGTCGAAGAGGCCGGTGGCCGTCCGGAGCTGATCTCCACGAGGTCGGGCACCATCCAGGCGTTCAATCACCTCGACAAGGGTGACACCTTCACCGTGGACAAAGTCGTCGGCGAGGCGTCGGCGGACGACTACGACGGGCTCGTGCTGCCGGGAGGGGTGGCGAACCCCGACATCCTGCGCACCGACCCCAACGCGGTGAGTTTCGTGCGTGACTTCTTCACCAAGGGGAAGCCGGTCGCTGCGATCTGCCACGCCGCGTGGACCTTGATCGAGGCCGACGTGGTACGCGGTCGTCGGCTGACCTCGTGGCCCAGCCTGCAGACCGATCTGCGTAACGCGGGCGCGGAATGGGTCGACGAGGAGGTCGTCGTGGACAACGGGCTGGTGTCGAGCCGTAAGCCCGACGACCTGCCCGCCTTCTGCTCGAAGATGGTGGAGGAGATCGCGGAAGGCGTGCACAGCAAGCAGGCGGCGGGCGTCTGACGCACCCTCACTCCCTCGACTCCGCGCCCGGCGGCGAGTGGTGGAGGCCGAGTTCATCGGCCAACGCCATGGCGTCGCCGGGCGCTTTCGCATGTGTGTCGTTGTCGAAGTACACGTAGACGTCGAGACCGCGGTCCCGCCAGCGTTCGATCCTGCCCGCCCAGGTGGTGAGGGCGGCGGGGGTGTACCCGCTGGTGTACATCTCCGTGTCTCCGTGGAGCCGGACGTACAGGAAATCCGTCGTCAGCTCCTCCAGGTACGGCCATTTCCCCGCGGTGTCGGCGACGACGAGCGCGATGTCGTGGGTGCGCAGCAGGGCGAGGCAACGAGGATCGGCGAAACTGGGATGCCGTGCCTCGAGCGCGTACCGTAGCGGCCGGTCGGTCTCGACGTCGGTGTGCGGTTCGAAGGTCACCTTGTCGTCGTGGTGACGGGCCAGCGCTGCGGCTCCCCCCGTACTACGGGGGAGGCGGTCGAGGAACGAGGCGAGTCGATCCGGGTCGAAGGCGAGCCGCGGGGGCAGTTGCCACAGGATCGGCCCGAGTTTCTCCTCCAGGGCCAGCACGCCGGAGGCGAAGAAGTTCGCCAGTGCCGAGTCCACGTCATGGAGCTGTTTCATGTGGGTGATGAATCGGCTGCCCTTGACGGCGAATCGGAAGTCATCCGGTGTCGCGGCTTTCCACCGCAGATACCGTTGCGGGCGTTGCAGCGAATAGAACGACCCGTTTATCTCGACGGTGTTCAGGCGACGGGAGAGGTATTCCAATTCATGCCCCCGGCGCAGGTCCTTCGGGTAGAAGACCCCTCGCCAGTTGGCATAGACCCAGCCCGACGTGCCGACGCGGACCTCGCTGCGGGCGTGCGGGATGACTCCGTCTCCTCTCGATCCCCGTGGCCGGGTGGTTCGCGGATGAACGCGCTCTCGCCGGCGGTGGTCGCTGCCGTCCATGGTCGGCGAGGTGCCGGGGGAGTGCCACCGACGGTTTCCGGGTGGGGACCGGAATCCCCGTGACCGTGGGAGCTGTGGAGCTACTTCGTCACGGACGCCGGCCTTTCCGGTTCACAGCGGCCGGAGCAGGTCGTCGGCGTCGACGATGTGGTAGGCGTAGCCCTGTTCGGCGAGGAACCGTTGCCGGTGGGCGGCGTACTCGGTGTCCACGGTGTCGCGGGCGACGACGGAGTAGAAGTGTGCCTGCCGCCCGTCGCTTTTGGGTCGCAGCAACCTGCCGAGCCGCTGGGCCTCCTCCTGTCGGGAGCCGAAGGTGCCCGACACCTGGATGGCCACCGACGCCTCCGGCAGGTCGATGGAGAAGTTCGCGACCTTGGACACCACGAGCTTGTCGATCTCACCCCTGCGGAAGGCGTCGAACAGCGCCTCGCGTTCCTTGTTCCTCGTGGACCCCTGCACGACCGGGGCGTCGAGTTCGGCGCCGAGCTCCTCCAACTGATCGAGATAGGCACCGATGACGAGGGTGGGTTCGCCCGCGTGCTTGTCCACGATCGAGGAGATGACCTTGTTCTTGGTGCGCGCGGTGGAGGCGAGCCGGTAGCGCTCCTCGCTGTCGGCGGTGGCGTAGGCGAGGCGTTCGGCGTCGGTGAGGGTCACTCGGACCTCGACGCATTCGGCGGGGGCGATCCAGCCCTGGGCCTCGATGTCGCGCCAGGGGACGTCGTAACGTTTCGGGCCGATCAGGGAGAACACGTCACCCTCACGCCCGTCCTCCCGCACCAGTGTCGCGGTGAGGCCGAGCCGCCTCCGGGACTGGAGGTCAGCCGTCATCCGGAACACCGGGGCGGGCAGCAGATGCACCTCGTCGTAGATGATCAATCCCCAGTCACGGGAGTCGAACAACTCGAGGTGCTTGTACTCGCCTTTGCTACGGCGGGTGATGACCTGGTACGTGGCGATGGTGACGGGGCGGATCTCCTTCTTCTCGCCCGAGTACTCGCCGATCTCGTCCTCGGTGAGCGAGGTGCGCTCCACGAGTTCGCGTTTCCACTGCCTGCCCGCGACCGTGTTGGTGACGAGGATGAGCGTGGTGGCCTGCGCCTGCGCCATCGCGGCCGCGCCGACCAGGGTCTTACCCGCGCCGCAGGGCAGCACGACGACGCCGGAGCCTCCCGCCCAGAACGCGTCCGCCGCCTGGCGTTGGTAGTCACGCAGTGCCCAGCCGTTCTCCTCCAGCGCGATCGGGTGGGATTCGCCGTCCACGTACCCCGCGAGGTCCTCGGCGGGCCAGCCGACTTTCAGCAGCGCCTGCTTCAGACGTCCCCGCTCGGACGGGTACACCACGACGGTGTCCGGGTCGATGCGGGTGCCCAGCATCGGGCTGATCTTCTTGTTCCGCAGGACCTCTTCCAGCACCGCGCGGTCGGTGGTGGTCATCACCAGGCCGTGTGCCGGGTGGTTGTGGATCTGCAGCCTGCCGAACCGGCCCATCGTGTCGACGATGTCGATGAGCAACGGCTGCGGCACGGGGAAACGGGAGTACCTGGTCAGGGCATCGACGACCTGCTCGGCATCGTGTCCGGCCGCGCGCGCGTTCCACAGCGCCAGCGGGGTCACCCGGTAAGTGTGGACGTGTTCGGGGGCGCGTTCGAGTTCGGCGAACGGCGCGATGGCGATGCGCGCGTCCTCGGCGAGCTCGTGGTCGACCTCGAGCAGCACCGTTTTATCCGACTGGACGATCAGAGGGCCATCAGTCACGCCCTCCTTTATACGTGCCCGCGTCAGGAGAGTTCCTGTTCCGGTACGAGCGAGGCCACGTCGAGGCGCTGGGAGAGCAGCCCGGCGCCGTGCATGAGGTCGGCGACCCGCTGTAGCCGTTCGGCGTTGGCGGAGTGCGGGTAAGTGCCCTCCAAGGACACCAGGGCTGCCGTGACCTCGTCCAGGTCCGCCAGCCGGGGCAGCGCTCGGCGGATGGTGCCGGTGTCCACCCCTCGTTGCTGCGCCGTCTCCAACGACTTGCGGAACAGTTCCAGGGTCCGCGGATTCCGAGTGGCGAATTCCTCGGTGGTCGCGTACGCCGACATCGGGAAATTCTCCGTGGCGCCATGGGCGCAGTCGGCCAGCACCCGGGCGCCGTGTTCCTTCTGCACGGTGGCCAGATACGGCTCGGTCATCCAGGCCGCGTCCACGCGTCGGGAACGTAACGCCTCCACCATTCGTTCGAACGGCACCACTTCAAAAATGATCTTGTCCGGGTCGATGCCCGCGGACTCGAGAACCGAGCGTGTCGTCAACGTCCCGAGTCCGTTCGGGGCCGGCACCGCGATTCGGGGAACCGGCAAATCGCCGAGGTCCGTGTATTGGGATTCGGGCAAGGTCACCAGTGCCATCGAGCCGGACCCGGCGATGTACGCCTCCCCCTGCAGTCGGATCTTCGTGCCTTCGGCTGCCGCCGCGAGCAGATCGACGTTGCTGGCGAAGGTGACGTCCACCTCGCCGTTTAACAGCTGTTCCATCGCGTCGTCCTTGGTGGAGAACTCCGTGAGCTCCACCCGCAGGCCCTCGCGGTGGAACAGTCCCTCGGATACGGCCAGGCGCAGTGGCGCGGTTTCCACGGCATTACCCACACCGATTCGGAGTATCTCGGTTTCCGGTGTGGGGCGCTCGTCGTCCACTGTTCCGGTGAACATCGAGCACGCGCTGAGTAGTAAAGCGAGTGTGAGGACGAAAAGCGTACGTCCGTGAGTTCGCACCGGCCGCCTCCCAGATCGCAGCGCGAATCCGACAATGTGTGGAGCCTAAACTGATCAAGGCAATACCATCGCCGGCAACCCTGCTATGGGTACGGGCGTCCTAGGGATCGGAGCGGGTGTGGTTACCCTCCGGATGTTTCGAAGAGGATGACCCACCCGGCTATAGCTGACTGAAGGAAGCCCAGGTGACTCGTCGCGGTAAACGTCCCGATAAGGGCGATGCGGCGATCGTCGGCTCCGCGGGGGGCCGATGGCGAGTCCGTAACTGGCGGTTGCGCACCAAGCTGGTGGCGATGCTGCTCATCCCCTCGGTGGCGGTGTTGGTGCTCGTCACGTTGCGGGCCACCGACGATCTCGACCGGGCGAGGACGTTCGCGGAACGGGCCGAGCAGGTACGGGTCGAGACCACGGTCGTCGAGATGGTGCATCGACTCCAACGGGAACGGGACCTCGCCGTCCGCTACGTCGCAGAGGGGCGGAAGGACTCGCTCGCCGAGCTCAAGAAGCAGCGAGCGGAGGTCGATTCGGCCGTCGGGGCGTTCGACCGGGCGTTGAACAGGTCGGAGCACGCGCTCTCGCCCGGCACGTACCGGGCGTTCGAGCGGATCCACGACGAGCTCGACATGCTGACCGGGCTGCGGTACGCCTCCGAGAACACCGCGGTGCCCCCGGAGGCGGTGCTTCGGTCGTACAGCGAACTCATCTCGGAGGTCATGGGGGTCGGCGAGGCGTTCGTGTCCAACGCCGTCGACAACGAACTGGCCAGCAGCCGGTTGGCCGCCAACGCGCTGGCGAGGGTGAAGAACCAGATGTCGATCAGACGTGCGGTGGTGGCGCAGGCCTTGGCCCAGGGCCGACTGTCGGACGACACCGAACGCGCGCTGTTGGCCGCCGAGGCGCAACTGGACGCGGCGCGGGAGGAGTTCATGTCCCTGGCCCCCCCGCGACAGCAGCGCATGTACACCGACACGGTGATCGGGCTCGTGGTGGATCTCGGCAACGGCATCGTGGAGTCCGTGCTGACCCGCGCCGAGAACGGCGGCACGTTCGACGGGATCTCCGCCGAGGAGTGGGACACCTCGTCCACCTACACCATCAACCTGGTCCGCAAGGTCCAGGACGCGATACTGGCGGAACTGCAGAAACGGGCGGACGATCTCGCCGCCGACGCGCGGCGCTCGGCCGGGACCGATGCCGGCGTGGTCCTGGGTGCGTTGCTGTTCGCGGCGATCCTCGCCGTGGTGATCACCCGGTCGTTGCTGCGGCCGTTGCGGACTCTGCGCCGCTCCGCGCTCGACGTCGCGGAGCACAAACTGCCCGCGGCGGTGGAGGACATCCTCACCGAGGAACACCCCACCCCCGAGTACATCTACACACGCCCCGTCGAGCGGGTACCGGTCTACACACGGGACGAACTCGGTGAGGTGGCGAGGGCGTTCGACGCCGTACACGGCGAAGCGGTGCGGCTGGCCGGTGAGCAGGCCATGTTGCGGGAGAACGTCAACGCGATGTTCGTGAACCTCTCCCGGCGCAGCCAGGACCTGGTGGAACGTCAGCTGTCCGTACTCGACCGCATGGAGGAGCACGAGCAGGACCCGGACATCCTGGGCGGCTTGTACGAACTCGACCACTTGGCCACCCGGATGCGTCGCAACAGCGAGAACCTGTTGGTGCTCGCGGGGGAGGACGCCGCGAGATCGTTGCCGGGGTCCGTACCCGCCTCCGAGATCATCGGCGCGGCTTTGTCCGAAGTGGAGCATTACCAGCGTGTCTCGGTGCAGACGCCGCCTGAGCTGTCCGTCCACGGTGACGCGGCGGCCGACCTCATTCACGTGATCGCGGAGCTGCTCGAGAACGCGACCGCCTACTCGCCGGAATCGGAACCGGTGAAGGTCGTCAGCTCGATGACGAAAGAACGACACTGGCGCATCAAGATCATCGACCGCGGTGCCGGTATGCCGTGTACGGAGATCCAGCGGGCGAACGCGCGACTGGCGAATCCGCCCGAGGTGGACGTCGAGGTGTCACGGCGGATGGGGCTGTACGTGGTCGGCAAACTGTCGGCCAGACACAACATCCGGGTCCGGCTCGAAGCGGCCGAGCTGCGTGGACTCACCGCGACCGTGCTCGTACCCGCGGAGCTCGTGGAGTACAACACGCCCGAGCACATCGAACTCCCCGCACCCTCGACGTCGACCCCGACACCGATGCCGGACGCCCCCGACACCGAGTTCATCTCCTCGCCCGACTCCCCGCGGGCCTGGGACACCGGTGTCGACACCGAGGACGGGATCGATGGGGCACGACCCGTCGTCGACGAAGCACCCGAGCCGGAGCCGTCACCCTCGATCGGCAGCGTGCTCGACGCTGAAGAGCCCGCACCCGAACGGCCACGGAGAACGACGGTCGAATTGGGTGCGCAACCGGCGTGGCCGACCGAGGACGACGACGAGAAGCACCCACCGGCTTTAGAGGAAGAGGTCCCCACCGACCGGTTGCCCGCGTATCAGGCGTTGCTGTCCAGATGGTTCCCCGATGAGGTCACCCCGCGCGCGGAGGACGTGGTGTGGCCGGAGGACCCGGACGAACCGGCCGACACCGGTGTCGACGCCGTGCGAGGGGCGACGACCGGACCGTCGATCGCGTCGGCATTGTCCGAAGAAGACAAAGACACCGTGCCCAGGCGGCATCCGCCCAGACACGGTGTCGTCGATCGTCGTGGAGAACGCCCGCCACCCGTCAACCGCTCCCCGGAAGCGGTGCGGGAGCGGATGACGAGTCTACAGCGGGGCGTGCAGCGGGGTCGTCACGCGCGTACCGAGTGACCCGCTGCCCGATGCCCTCAACCGCCGGCGACCTCGGCCGGGGCTTTGGCCCCACCGTGCAACAGCCGCGCGACCTCCGCACGCAGTGAGACGAACTCCGGCGATTCCCGAGTCGTGATCTGGTCCCGTTCGTCGGGGAGATCCACCGTCAGATCGGCCACGATCGTGGCCGGGGACTTCGACAGCACCAGTACCCGGTCGCCGAGGTAGACGCTCTCGTCGATGTCGTGGGTGACCAGCAGCACGGTGCTCTTGTTCTGCCTTTGCACCTTGCGCAGCAGGTCCTCCAACTCGAACCGCGTCTGCGCGTCCACCGACGCGAACGGCTCGTCCATCAACAGCAACGCGGGCCTGCGGGCCAGGGCGCGGGCGATCGACACCCGCTGCTGCATCCCACCGGACAACTGCCACGGGTACTTGTCGCCCACGTTGGGGAGGTTGACCCATTCCAGGGCCTCTTCCGCCCGTTTTCTGCGTTCGGCCTTACCGAGTCCGCGCCAGCGCAGAGGGAACTCCACGTTCTTGCGCACCGTCAGCCACGGAAACAACGAACGGCTGTAGTCCTGGAACACCACGGCGAGGTCCTCCGGGACACCGTCCACCGGCTTGCCCTGCAACGACACGTTCCCGCCCGTGGGTTTGATGAGCCCCGATATGCAGCGCAGCATCGTCGACTTGCCGCATCCCGAAGGGCCGACGATGCAGGCGAGTTGCCCGGTCTCCACGGTGAAGGTCAGGTCGTTCACCGCGAGGTGTGCGCCGTCACCCTTGCCGTATCGGTGGTAGAGGCCGGACACCTCCAACATTGTTGCCATGTCACGCTCCCGTCGTCTTGGTGTCCGCGGTGCCGTTCGTGGGTTGCCAGACCAACACCCTGCGCTCGAGGGCGAGCAACAACGTGTTGAGGCCGTATCCCAGCACACCGAGCAGCACGATCCACGTCCACATCGTCGCGAATTCGAAGCTCTGCTGGGCGGAGATCAGTTGGAAGCCGATTCCGTTGGTGGTCCCGACCATCTCCGCGATCACCATGAGAATCAGCGCCAACGACAAGCTCAACCGCAGTCCGGCGAAGATCTTCGGCATGGCCGCGGGCAACACGACCATCGTGATCCAGTAGTGCCGGGGGGTGCGGAACGATCGCGCGGTCTCCTGTTGCAGCGGACCCACTGAGCGAACACCGTCGATCGTGTTCAAGATGATCGGCCAGATCACGCCGAACACGATCGTCACGACCTTCATGGTGTTGTCGATCCCGAACAACACCATGAAGACCGGAACCAACGCAGGCGGCGGAACGGCACGCATGAAGGACAGCAGCGGTCCGATGTAGTCCAACGCCGTCTGCGAACGGCCCAGTGCCGTTCCCAGTGCCACACCGATCACCGTGGCGATCGCCCAGCTGCCGAAGATCCTGCCCAGGCTCGGCAGCACGTCGTCGAACACGGTCTCCGACAAAAAGAGCTGCGATGCCGGCCCGGAGAGGAACACGTCGAACACCGAGGCGGCGATCTGGGTGGGACGCGGGAAGAACGGGCTTTCCGCCGCCAGCGTGGCCAGCTCCCACAGCACGAGCAACGCGAGGGCCAACGACCACTTCAGCAGGAGGTTCTTGACGACACTCACGGTCCTGCTCATGCCACCTCCTGTGTTGTGCGGGCCACCGTGCCCGGTCGGTGGGCATGAGCGTTGAGCGTCGAAGCAGTGTCGCTCATGCCACCTGCTGTGTTGTGCGGGCCACCCGCACCCGGTCGGTGGGCATGAGCGTTGAGCGTCGAAGCAGTGTCGCTCATGCCACCTCCGCCGTGGTCGCCTTGTGCCACTTGAACAGCTTTCCGCCGAGCCGTTCCAGGCCCTCGTTGGCGAGGTAGCCGATCACGCCCGCCACCACGGTGCCCGCGAGCACCAGGTCCGTCCGGCCCGCGCCGTGTGCGGCTTTCAGGATGAAGCTGCCGAGCCCGACGTTGGCACCCGCGATGAATTCCGTGCTGACGATGACGATGAGTCCCACCGAGGCGGAGATGCGAATGCCGGTGAACACGAATGGAGCCGCGTGCGGCAACGCCACGGTGGTGAGGATTCCCGACTTGTGCACACCGCACGACCGTGCGGTGTCGATGAGCAGGGGATCGATCTCGTCGAAGGCGTAGATGGTGTTGTAGAGGATCGGCCACACGGCGGCGTAGACCGCCAACGTGATCTTCGCCTCCGGACCACCGCCGATCACCACCAGCACGAGGGGGATCAGCGCCACCGAGGGGATGGGCCTGAGGAACTCGACGATCGACCGGGTCGCCATGCGAACCAGGGGGAAGTTCCCCAGTACGAGACCCAACGGTATGGCGATCACTATGGCGATTCCCAGAGCGATCAGCCACGCCAGGACGCTGGCGATCACATCACGCAGGAATGCTTCCTGGCCGAACAGTTCCGCGATCCTGGTCAGTACGACGGACGCGGGTGGTACATCTTCCTCTGCGATCACGCCGAGCCTGACCACCAGTTCCCACAGAAGCAGGAAGGCGATCAGGCCGGCGAAGTTGCGTACTAAAGAGCGCACGTCAGTCCGTGTCTGGTGAAACGATCATCGACGCGACGTCGATCTTCTTCTTGATCACGTCGAATTCCAACATCATGTCGGGAACCCGCTGGATCCTCGATGCGTCCAAAGTCGAGTGGAAGTTGGGTAGGCTCACCAACGAGGCCGTGGCAGCGTCGATGCTCGCGGTCTCCTGGATGATGGGCTCGATCACTTCCCGGTCCTGGGCGTCCTCGGTGGCCCGCTCCATCGCACGCTGGAACGCGGCGATCGTCTTCGGGTGCTTCTCGACGAATTCGGCGAGAGCACCGTAACCGGCGAGAGGCATGTCCTTCGCCGGACCCGTGGCGACGTCCGCGATCGGCGTCACGCCGTGCTCCTTCGCGCCTATCGTGAGGAACGGTTCGATGAGCAAGCCCGCGTCGACGTGGCCCTTGGCCACGGCCGAGGCGATGTCCGGGAACGACATCGGGACCCAGTCGACGGTCTTGTGGTCCAGGCCCTTCGACGCCATGAACGACTTGACGATGGTGTCCGAGATGGTCTTCAGCGCCGAGACCGCGATCTTCTTGCCTTCGAGGTCCTCGACGTCCTTGACGGGGCCACCCTCCTTCGCGACGAGCACGAAGGTGTCGGGGGCCGCGGACACCGCGTCGGCGACGATCTTGATGTCGGCCGTTCCGCTGGCCTGTGCCACCGTGAACGGCACGTAGCTGGACTGAACGATGTCGGCGTCGCCGCCGATCATTTTCTGAATCGTGGCCTGGCCGCTCGCCGCCACCTCGATCTTGACGTCGAGGCCTTCCTCGGCGAAGTATCCCGCTTCCTTCGCGTGGTAGAGCGGGGCGACGTCGATGGAGGGGAGGTGGGCCACCGTGATGGTGGACTTCTCGAGGGAGCCGTCGCCTCCGCCCTGCGACTCCGGCGAGTCGTCTTCGCCGCTCAGCAGACCGCATCCGCTGACGGAGGCGAGAAGACCCACGGTCGCTACAGCGGCGGCAAGGCGACCGCGTCTGGACTTCCTTCTCGTCGTGGTGCCGTGTCGAAGCAATGCCACTCCTCAGTGAGGTAATCAGTACCTGTTAGGTGGTGCGCTGACTGAACGCGACGCCCTCCCAAGTCGCCCAGCGAGCCACGGCTACTGTAGAGAGTCAACGCGTTACTCACAATGCGTGCGTACCCGGAATCTAAGGGTGTCGCAGTCCACTCGAACGGGTGCTATCGGGTGTGGTCTAATTAACTCTGGGTTTACTGAAAATGCACAACTCCTCGCTCCCCGTGAGGCAGACGCTCAGTGAAGGCCAACGAGGAACAACCAACGATGGTTACGCCCTTCGGGGGACTTCGCTACATTCTGCGCCTGAACAGTGGGGCAACGAAACACCGAAGTAGTGGCGGATGGATGACTGTTTGGTGTAATCCCAGTCGATCAAGTCGGCTGAGTCGACACTTCGGTGTGCTGATCGTGTGGGCGAGGATTGACCCGTCTGGGGGCTTCCGGCATGCTCACGCTGCCTATTCCACTAAAGGCATTACAGGCAGTCGCATAAGTGTGTGCGGAGCGTAGCAAGTGCTCGGCCAGGACGCCGGCTTCGGATCCGGCTCGGACAACGATGGTGGTAAAGCGGTGCCCAAGACTGAGACCGCGGATGGGGAGGGGCTGGACCCGACTCGGAGTCAAGCCCACAACCAGGAGGGTCAGGAGGAGCCTGCGCGTGAAGGCGCGGCCGATACTGCCAGTGCGGGCTCTACGGAAACAGCGTCTCGCTGGAGACTGAGCAACTGGCCGCTGCGCTACAAACTCGCTCTCGTCCTGATCATTCCTCTGGTGACCGCGCTCGTTTTCGGTAGTCTGCGCGCGGTTTCGGAATTGGACGACGCGGCGGACTTCAACGAGACCGTGACTCAGGTCGAGGTCTCCCAACAGGTCGCCGTCGTGGTGCACGAGTTGCAACGGGAACGGACGCTCATGGTCACGGCCATGTCGTCCAGTTGGGTCGACCCCGACGTCGTCAACGAACAGACGGCGAAAGTGGACACCGAAGTGACGCGGCTGCGGGAAATGGTGGCCGAAAGCGACCTCGGTAACGAGGAAACGCAGCTCATCTACGAACGCTCACTGCAGCGTCTCGAGGCCCTGGGGCCATTGCGGGACACGCTCAACAACACGGACCTTCCCGAACTGACGGCGTACATCACCTACAACTCGATCCTCCAGCCTCTGATCAACCTCGGCCGTACGGTGAACCTGTCGGTGACCGACAGGGGTCTGCTGAGGCAGGGCACCACCGTGCAGGCCGTCACGGAGACCAAGGAGTACACCTCACGGCAGAACGCGCTGCTGCAGATCGCAGTCGGTAACCGCGGTTTCTTCGGTGACCTCTTCGACCGGGCGGTCGCCGCCCAGGCCAGCGCCAGCGCCGCGGTCGACAACTTCAACGCCAACGCCACCCTGAGGGAACAGCAGCTCTACATCGACACCGTTTCCGGTGCCGAAGTGGACAACAGGGAACGGCACATCTCCAAGGCCTACTCGGCCGCAGGCTCGCCCAGTGGGCTCAACGTCAACTCGCGGCAGCTGTTCTCGGACGGCAACGACACCGTGGACAAGATGCGCGAGGTGGAAAGCGGTCTGTTGACCGACCTTCGCGCGCAGGCGGAGACGCTGGCCGGTCAGGCCAGCCAGGCCGCGTGGATCTTCTTCGGTCTGATGATCGCCACGTTGATCGCCACGGTGGCACTGACCCTCGTGGTCATCAGGGCGCTCACCAGGCCACTTAAGACACTGCGCTCCAGCGCGTTGGAGGTCGCGTACGTCCGACTGCCCGAGACGGTGCGGCGCATCCTCGCCGACCCGAACCCGATGGAAGCGTCCCGGGAGGCCGTCACGCCGGTCCCGGTGCACACGCGCGAGGAGATCGGGGAACTCGCGAGGTCGTTCGACGTGGTCCACGAGCGTGCTGTCCGGCTGGCCGCCGAACAGGCGCTACTGCGGGAGAACGTCAACGGCATCTTCGTCAACCTGTCGCGGCGCAGCCAGCGCCTGGTGGAGCGTCAGCTCAGCATCATCGACAAGCTGGAGTCCGACGAGCAGGACCCGGACCAGCTCGCGAGTCTGTTCGAGCTCGACCACCTGGCGACGAGGTTGCGGCGTAACGGTGAGAGTCTGCTGGTGCTCTCCGGAGCCGGGCTCACGAAGACGATGTCCAAACCGGTCCCCGCGGCCGACGTGCTCGGCGCGGCGGTGTCGGAGATCGAGCAGTACTCCCGGGTGGAGCTGGGCACGATCCCGGACGTGGCGGTGCACGGCAGGGCGGTGCACGACCTGGTGCACCTGCTGGCGGAGCTGCTCGACAACGCCACCTACTTCTCCGAGCCGGAGACCAAGATCAGCGTCAGGGCCGTCGTCACCCGACGCACGTCGCTCGCCATCCAGATCACCGACCGTGGGGTCGGGATGTCCGAGGAACAGTTGGCCGAGGCCAACGAGCGTCTCGCCACTCCGCCGGACCTCGACGTGTCGGTGACCCGCCGCATGGGGCTGTACGTGGTCGCCCGGCTGGCGAAGCGGCACGGCATCGAGGTGCGGCTGAGGGAGAACGAGGACATCGAGGGTGGCGTGATCGCCCGCGTCGTGGTGCCCAGCGAACTGCTCACCGAGGCACCCTCCATGGTGTCGTCGACCTCCACGCCGACGATCGCGCCGCCGCGGGAGACGAGCAGCGAGAATTCCCTGCCCTCGCATACGGACGCTCCCGCTGTGCCGTCCGGCATGCCGTCACTGCCCGCGCCGCGCAAACCGTCGGTGGACGCGGACAGGACGGCGATGCTGCCCCCACCCCCGGCACAACCGCCGCGACAGGAGCTGGAGCAGGAGCGGGAGGAGCAGCCCGAGCCCCCCGCTTCGTCGGGCCACAACGGTCTGCGGCCGCTTTCCCAGCCGATCAGTCTCGACGACCTCGTCGGAGGTACCGGCAAGGCGGCGGGACCGTTCGTCAGCCCGGAACCACCGGAACCTGCGTCGAAACCCGCGTCGGAACCTGCATCGGAGCCTGCGACCGAGCTCGTGCAGCCGGCTTCGCTCACCGGGTCGGAGGAGCCGGAGTGGCCGACGGAGTCGCCCGACGGCGACACGAACGACGGCCACGTCAACGAGGCGTACGCCTCCGAGGCGTCGCCGAACGAGGAAACGCGCTACGTCCCGGTGGAGCAGGACTCGACGTCCGATGCTTCGTTGGTCGGCGGTGACGGGAGCGCGCTGGAGGACGATGTACCTACCAGGAGACTGCCGATTTACCAGTCAGTGCTGTCCCGGTGGTTCAGCGAGGAAACTCCGCTCGACTCGGAGCTCGACTCCGACGGCGAGGCGTGGGGTGCTGAGCCCGGTTCGGTACCCGAGTCCGAAGCCGACGGAACTGCGGGTGCCGAGATGAATGACAGCACCGATGACAAGACCACAGACAGCGCGCGGGACATCGGCTGGTACAGCGCCGCCGACAGCGGCTGGCAGGCTGCGCACGCGTTGCTGGAGGAAAAGCATGCGGAGATCACGCCTGCGGGGCTGCCCAAGCGTGTGCCCAATGCATATTTAGTGCCGGGCTCGGTCTCTTCCAGCCGGGGCAACGCGTTCGCCGACACCACCGCCGGGGAACCGGGACGCAGTGCCGTCGCCAGGTCGGCCGAGGCAGCGCGTAACCGTATGAAGAGTTTCCAGCGTGGCTACCAGAGCGGTCGCCACGCGCTCAAGGAGCCGTCGGCCCAGAGTGAGCAGTTCGACAGGACGGGCAACGACACCCGTCATAACGGGGCGAAGGAGTAGAAGTTGACACGCGCGGGTTCAGCGCATCCGGGTACGCCGAAGAAAGGCAGTTCCGGGCAGCAAGGCAGCTTCGCTTGGCTCATCACCGACTTCGTGCACCGGGTTCCCGGTGCAGCGCACGCCGTTGTCGTCTCGGCGGACGGGTTGTTACTGGCGGCTTCGCGTGGCCTGCCCAAGGACAGGGCCGACCAGCTCGCCGCTGTGGCATCGGGCCTGACGAGCCTGGCGCGGGGTGCCGCGCAGGTGTTCGAGGGTGGTCCCGTGGCGCAGACCGTCGTCGAGATGGCCAACGGCTTTTTGTTCCTGATGTCGATTTCCGATGGGTCCTGTCTGGCCGTGCTCGGCGCTCCCGACAGCGACATCGGGCTGGTCGTCTACGAGATGACGTTGTTGGTCGATCGGGTCGGAAAGCAGATGACACCGGAGTTGCGGGCCCAGTTGCAGGGTTCGCGTCGGTGAATCCCCGCTTCGACAACGCTGACAACGCACGGCACGAGATGACGCGAGCAACGTAGTTCGATGAGAAATCGCAGTTCGGTGAGAAAACACTGAGGAGACAGCCGTGGATTCCGGGCACTCACGAGGTGATCGACGGCTCGACAGGGAGCGTGCGGCCGAGGGTTGGCCGAGCGAGCCGGAGGAGATGACGTTCCGCCAACGCGGACGTCGCGTGTCGCGGGGGGTCGACGATCCACTCGACACGGGTGAATGGCTACGCACCGGTGGACTCGATTCACCGGGACCGTCGGATTTCGACGTCTCCGACTACGAGCGGCCTTCGCTGCTGTCCGGGCCCGGCGCCGAACTGTACGGGATGGGCGGTGGCGGGTACGCCGGCTCCGACAGCTCGTTCTCGTCGTTCGACGACCGTTACTCGACGGCTTACAGCACGGAGGCGTACAGCTCCGGCCCGCCTTCCGGTGAGCTTCCCTCGCCGACACCCCGGCCTCGCCACTACCGGGACGAGGAGCCGGAGGAGGAGGAGCCGTCCTCGGGCCTGGTGCGACCGTACTTCCGCACCAGGGGTAGAACTAAACCGGACTACGACCTGGCTCTTGAATCACTGATCTCCACCAGTGAGCGGGGCAGGCGGCTGGAGCGAGTACGAGTGCCCGAACACAGGTCCATCTGCGGACTGTGCCTCGACACCAGATCGGTCGCTGAGGTGGCCGCGCTGCTCAAGATGCCACTCGGTGTCGTGCGGGTTCTCGTTGGTGACGTTGCCGGTCTCGGGCTTGTGCTCGTGCATTCCGCGTCCTCCTCCATGGTGGGAGACCGGCCCAGTATCGAGTTCATGGAAAGGGTTCTCAGTGGGCTTCGGAGAATTTGACGTGTCTGCTGCCACGCCGGCGACGTCAGGCCCGACCCAGTCGGCCAAGATCGTGGTCGCCGGTGGTTTCGGTGTCGGTAAGACAACGCTCGTGGGAGCGGTGTCCGAGATCGACCCGCTGACCACCGAGGCGTCCATGACCGAGGCGAGCGTCTCTGTCGACGACCTGTCGCAGACGCCGAACAAGATGACCACCACGGTCGCGATGGACTTCGGCAGGATCACGCTCGACTCCGACCTGGTCCTCTACATTTTCGGCACCCCGGGACAGCACCGGTTCTGGTTCATGTGGGACGACCTCGCCTACGGTGCGATCGGTGCCGTGGTGCTGGTGGACACCAGGAGATTGGCCGACGCGTTCCCGTCGATCGACTTCTTCGAGAACCGCAGGCTGCCCTACATCGTGGCGATCAACTGCTTCGACCGACTGCTGCATCACCAGATCGAGGACGTGCGGCACGCGCTCACCATCTCGCCGTCGGTGCCGATCATGGCCTGTGACGCGCGGGATCGCGAGTCCGCCAAGCAGGTGCTCATCTCCATCGTGCAGCACGCGATCGCCCACGACACGGCATTGCGGGCGGGGTGAGATGTTGGGCCACCGGCGTGATTCGACCTGGCGGATGGGGGATTTGGCCTCGACAGGATTGACCTGACTAATAGTCTTGCCGCTACAGCGAGCGGGAGGCTAGGAGGGACAGTGACGGCATCAGCCCACCAGGGCAGCTTCGGATGGCTGGTCACCGACTTCGTGCGCCGGGTTCCGGGGGTGGCGCACGCTGTGGTGGTGTCGGCTGACGGGCTGCTACTGGCGAGCTCACAGGGGTTGCCCAGGGAACGGGCTGAACAACTGTCGGCCGTGGCGTCCGGCCTCGTGTCGTTGACCCACGGTGCCGCGCGATGCTTCGAAGGCGGTGCGGTCAACCAGACCGTGGTCGAGATGGAGCGCGGTTACCTGTTCCTCATGTCGATCAGTGACGGGTCGTGTCTCGCCGTGCTGGCGTCGCCTACGGCTGACATCGGCACGGTCGCCTACGAGATGACCCTGCTCGTCGACCGGGTCGGTCAGCGTCTTACCCCGGAATTACGGGCGCAGCTGCAAGGTGGCGTGCGTGGCTGACGGTGTGGAGGAGTGGGAGGCCCTCAACAAGCCGACCGACAGAGAGGGATTCGACCTCCCGAGTAGGTTCGACTTGAGTAGCGTGTCCGGGGTCACGCAGCTGACGAGGCGGGTGCGTCAGCAGTCGGAGCAGGCGGCTTACGCCGGGCCGACACGGACCCCGGGGGCGACCGCGCAGTCCGCTTCGTCCACTCCTGCGCGGCCACGCACGGCTCCCGCGCCACCGCATTTCACGCACCGGTCGTTGGTGCGGCCGTACGCGAGAACGGGCGGTCGCACCAAACCGGCCAGGGAGCTGGCGCTGGAGGCGTTGGTGGTGACCACCGAACGGGGGCGCCGCTATGAGGGCGTGGAGTCACCGGAGCAGCGGTTCATCTGCGATCTGTGCGTGGACGTGCATTCGGTGGCGGAGATCGCCGCGTTCGCGAGGCTGCCGCTGGGCGTGGTGAAAGTGTTGGTGGACGACCTGTCGCAAGTGGGTGCGGTGGAGATCAGGCGTCCGGGGTTCGTCCTCGACGACAAAGGTTCGCAGGAATTCATGCAGCGCATTCTCAACGGTTTGCGTTCGCTGTAACCGAGGTGATCGTATTCGGGCCACGGAGGAATCCGTGGCCCGAATTCTTTCCGGACTTTGAAAACCACGCTTCCCGTGATCGTGATCCATTTCCGCCTGCCTTGAATGGTCCACACCGAAAACCGTGCTGATTCCTTCCACGACGGGCAGTGGTTTCCGATGGACGGTTTCGGGTCCACAGGAGTCACCCGGGTGAGACGGGTCCGACGTGTACCCGGAGGGGAAAGCGGTGCGTCAGTCCTCCACCAGTGCGGCGGAGGCGATGCGGTGCAACGGGTAGCGTTCACCCGTTGCGCTCTCCAACAGGCCACCGCCCACGCGCACGGGTCTGACGACCCGCTGGCTGGCGGTGCCGTGCGAGTCGACGAAACCGATCCACACCTCTCGCTGTTCGGCCACGGCCTTGGTCAGCAACGCCATCGTCGCCGACGTGTCGGCCCCACCGCCGCCGGGTAACCGCACGATCGTGCCCTTGCGACTGTGCGCGGCTTTGTCACCCGCACGCACGTGCGCCACCAGAGCGGTCAGCTGTTCTTCCGTGGGCGGGTTCAGCCGTGACTCGGCGCGCCTGCCGGAACGGCCTCGGGCGGGGATACGTCTGCCGCTCGGCCGTAGATCGATCACCCGCCCGTCGGGGCCCTCGGCCGCCGGGGCGAATCCGGCCTTGCGCAGTGCGTCCAGCACCTCGGCCAACGGGTAGGGGCTCACCACCACCGTGGGTGCGATCCTGCGAAGCTCCAGCTCCTCGGCCGCCGCGGTGCCGAGGACCTCGGCGAGCAGGACCTCGTCGTCACAACGCAGGAACGACGCCGCCACGCCGCCGCGGAGCCGTCCGTGTCTACGGGCGACGTCGTCGATCAGGTACGACAGCGACTGTGGGACCGGAGTGCGTGACCGGGTGCGGAACAGTTCGTGCAGTTCGTCGGCGGTGCGTCCACTGTCGAGGGCGCGTCGCACCGAGGCCTCGCTGACGCGGTACATCGTCGCGTGTCCCGCCGACTCGATGTCGGCGACGGCCTCGATCTGCCGGGCCAGGTCCGGTTCCAGGGGGCCGGGTGCCACGACGGTGAGGTCGGCCTGAACGAGGACGTGGTCCACGGGTCGGGGCATGGCGTCGGCCATCGCGGCCGCGGCCTCGTGCAGGTCGTCCTCCAGCAGCATCCTGCCGGCCGTGGTCAGCGCGCCCAGACCGACGACGCCCAACGCGGTGGCCTCGGCCATCGTGTCGCGTACCAGTTGGTCCCGCAGTCGACCACCCTTCCGCGGGGCGCGCCAGGCCAGCAGCGCGACGAGCTCGTCGACGCTTTTGATCCCGGACCCCTCCGGAAGCTCGGCGAGCGTGCTCAGCACCCGACGGCGCAGCGTGGGGGCCAGGGGACGTCGAGCTTCCTCCGACAACGGCACGATCACCTTGTCCTTGGCGTCCCTGCCGCCTGCGAGGCCGGGCATGCGGGGAAGGTCGAGCCATGCCTGGGCGAGGACGAGCCAGCGCCCCGACGGGGGTGAGGACAACCAGGAGTCGGTGAGCGTGGTGGGGACCCATTCCGGCGAGGTGCTTTCGTCGGTGGCGACGAGTCCAGCCCCCACGGCCAGTTCCACCAGCAACGCGGCGGTGCGTTCGTCGACACCGAGATCCCGGGTGAGCCTGCGCAGCTCTCGGATACCGAGTCCACCCGACTTCAGCACCGGTGACGGTTGCTCCGACCACGTCCGCAGCAGCGCTTCGGTGTACCGGAGGAATTCCAAGGCCTCCCCGGCCGCGGTGGTATCCACCGTGGATTGCTGCTGAGGGGCGGTGGGCAGGTCCGGCTCGGTGAGCACCTCGGGACCGAACACGACACCACCACGCAGCGCGATCCCCACTTCGCGTGGAAGTTCGACCGTCCGGTCGTCCCGGCGGACGAGCAGCCCCCGGGCCAGAAGTTTCTGCACGGGTGTGGTGGCCGCCTCCAGGGGCAGGTCGGTGGCGGCGTCCCGGGTACGTCCGATCGGTGGACCGGAGGAGAGTGTGGTCAGCAGCGCACGTTCGTCCTCGCCGAGTTCGCGGAGCCGCTCGAGCAGCCCGTCGGAGCCGAGTGCCGCCAGTTCGGGGGATGAGGTTCCGAGTCCGGCGGGGAAGGGGCCGAACACGTCACGCGCCGCGGGGGGTACGGACATCGCCTCGTCCGGTCCCCAGGCGAGCGCCAGCGTCCGTAGCCGGTCGAGCGCTCCGGGTGGTGGTGTTCCGAGGAGATCGTCGAGTCGGCCGGTGTCGACGGGGTGCTCGTCCGCGCCCGCGATGAGCAGGACTTCCAAAACGGCGAGGGTGGCGCTGTCGAGGTTCTCGCACGCCCGCGCTATCGAGCCCGCCGTACCCGCACGGGTGGCGAGTACGTCGGAGTTCGCGGGCGGTGGTGTGGCGAGATCGCGCCTGCTCCTCAGTAGGGCGGCGAGAGCGTCGTCGGAAAGCGAACGCAGCCAGTCCGCGAGCGGGAGAGCGGCCATCGTCACCACGATATCTTCCGCTGTCCGATATCGGGCACACTATGGTCAGTCGTTTGGTCGAGTGTATGGAGGACGACGTGGGTAAGGACGACAAGCGTAAGCAACACCGGATCGACCCGGAGTGGCCGGACGTCGAACACGCGGTCACCGAGCTCGCCGCCGACCGGCAGGGGGCCCTGTCGCCCTTCGGGGAGACCACCTTCCCCTTGGAGTCCGTGCCGTACGTGCACCCCAAGACCGAGATCAACAAGACGCCGTAACGGTGGCGGAGGAAGTTACTCACCGGTCACCCATCCGGCCCGTGGTGCTGTCCCTCACCGGGATACGCTTCTTCGCGTAAGACCAGCGCAAGTCACTGATGCGGGGGTAGCACCATGCCCGTTCCCGGTCCCGGTTACTCGATCACCGTGCGACTGGAGGCTCCTCCGTCGGTGAGCGCCGCCGGCGATCTCACAACGACCGTCGGCCGGGTGGGTGGCGTCTTGACGGCGTTCGACGTCGTCGAATCGCGGGCCGACGCCATCGTCGTCGACATCACGGCGAACGTGCTGTCGGCCGATCACGCCGACGACATCACCCATGCTCTCGACTCGCTGCCCGGTGTGCATGTGCGGAAGGTGTCCGACCGCACCTTCCTCATGCATCTCGGCGGCAAATTGGAGGTCACGCCGAAGGCTGCCCTCCGCAACCGAGACGATCTCTCCCGGATCTACACGCCCGGTGTCGCGCGAGTGTGCCAGGCCATCGCGGCCAATCCCGACGACGCCCGCAGGCTCACCATCAAGCGCAACACGGTGGCCGTGGTCACCGACGGGTCGGCCGTTTTGGGGTTGGGCAACATCGGGCCCGCGGCGGCACTGCCGGTGATGGAGGGCAAGGCGGCACTGTTCAAGAAGTTCGCCGACGTGGACGCGTGGCCGGTGTGTCTGGACACTCAGGACACCGAGGAGATCATCCGGACGGTGAAGGCACTGGCTCCCGTGTATGCGGGGATCAACCTCGAGGACGTGGCCGCTCCCCGGTGTTTCGAGATCGAGCGGCGTCTACGCGAGCAGCTCGACATCCCCGTCTTCCACGACGACCAGCACGGCACCGCGATCGTGGTGTTGGCGGCCCTGCGTAACGCGCTGCGCGTGGTGGGTAAGTCCTTCGACCAGTGCCGCATCGTGGTCAGCGGGGTGGGCGCGGCCGGTTCCGCCATCATCCGCCTGTTGCTGCGGAAATCACCGGCCGACATCGTGGCCGTCGACATCGACGGGATCGTGCACCGGAAGCGTCCCGGCCTCGACGAGAACCTGAGGTGGATCGCCGAGCGCACCAACGCCGACCAGATGACCGGCACGTTGCACGATGCGCTGGTGGGTGCGGACGTCTTCATCGGTGTGTCCGCGCCGAACCTGTTCGGAGCGGAGCAGGTGGCGACGATGGCCGAGGACCCGATCGTGTTCGCACTGGCCAACCCGGACCCCGAGATCGATCCGTTGGAGGCCCAGCAGCACGCCGCCGTCGTGGCCACCGGACGCAGCGACTACCCGAACCAGATCAACAACGTGTTGGCGTTCCCCGGGGTGTTCCGAGGGCTGCTCGACGCGCAGGCGCATCGGGTCGACGACGACATGTTGTTGGCGGCGGCCAACGCCATCGCCGACGTGGTGGATGACCGGCTGCACGCCTCCTACATCGTGCCCAGCGTGTTCGACGCCGCCGTGGCTCCCGCCGTGGCGGAGGCCGTCAAGGCCGTCGCGCGGGGTGAGGAAGTAGTCTCGACGTCGTGAGTGAACTGAGCCACCTCGACGACTCGGGCGCGGCTCGGATGGTCGATGTGTCCGGTAAGGACGTCACCGCGCGGACCGCGGTGGCGTGTGGCACGGTGCGCACGACCTCCGAGGTCATCGGATTGTTGACCGAGGGCGGACTGCCTAAGGGCGATGCGCTGACCACGGCCCGTCTCGCGGGAGTGATGGGCGCCAAACGTACGTCCGAGCTGATCCCGCTGTGTCACCAGATCGCGCTGACCAAGGTGGACGTCGACTTCGAGCTCGGTACCGACAGCGTGGACATCACCGCGACCGCGCGCACCAGTGATCGCACCGGCGTCGAGATGGAGGCGTTGACCGCCGTTGCGGTCGCCGGGCTGACCTTGCACGACATGATCAAGGCCGTGGACCCGGCGGCGACGTTGGACGGGGTGCGGTTGGTGCGCAAGGAGGGCGGGAAGTCCGGCACGTGGCAGCGTGAGGAATAGACCGGGTCGAGTCCCCTGCCGCGGCAGGACGCAGGACCGCGGCGGGAAGGGTGTCCCGCACAGGCACTGGAGAACTCCGTGGGTGAGGATGGGGGTTCATCACTTGCGGAGTTCGACCGGGTGCGGGTGTCCCGCACAGGCACTGGAGAACTCCGTGAGTGAGGATGGGGGTTCATCACTTGCGGAGTTCGACCGGGTGCGGGTGTCCCGCACAGACACTGGAGGGCTCATGAATCGCACGGCGCGGGTCATCGTGGCGTCCAATCGGGCGGCCGCGGGGGTGTATCCCGACCGGACGGGACCGGTCATCACGGAGTGGCTTGCGCAGCGCTCGTTCGACGTGACGGAGCCTTTGGTGGTGGAGGACGGGGAGCCGGTCGCGCAGGCGTTGCGCGCGTGCCTGGCCGAGGGGGTGGATCTCGTCGTCACCACGGGTGGTACCGGGATATCGCCCACGGACCGCACCCCGGAAGCCACGGCCGAGGTGTTGGACTTCGAACTTCCCGGCCTGGCCGACGCCATCCGGGCCGAGGGGCAGGACACGGTGCCCACGGCGATGCTGTCGCGGGGGCTCGCCGGGGTCGCGGGCCGCACGCTGGTGGTGAACCTGCCGGGTTCCCGCGGCGGGGTCCGCGACGGTCTTTCGGTGCTGGACCGGGTACTCGACCACGCGTTGGATCAGATCGCGGGCGGTGATCACCAGCAACCGGCGGACCACGTGTCCTCCGAGGAGGAGACCGGGGCGGTGCGGAACGTGGGATCAGGTGGTGCTCAGGCCAGGGTGGTGCTGGCTCAGGTGACCGACGAGGAGCTGTCGGTGGACGAGCACGCGCGTCTGGTGGCCGATGCCGCCGCCGGTGCCGTGGTCACGTTCGGTGGCGTGGTGCGTAACCACGACCACGGCCGGACGGTCACATCCCTGCATTACGAGGGACATCCGACGGCGGGCGACGTGTTGGCGAGGGTGGTGTCGGAGGTCGCCGGCCGGCGCAGTGGGGTGCGGGCCGTGGCGGTCAGCCACCGGATCGGTGCGCTGGAGATCGGCGATGTCGCGCTGGCGTGTGCGGTGTCCGCCGACCACAGGGCCGAGGCGTTCGCCACCTGTGCCGATCTGGTCGACGAGGTGAAAGCGCAGTTGCCGGTGTGGAAGCACCAGTGGTTCGCCGATGGCACGGACGAGTGGGTCAACTCGCCGTAGCGGTCGGTGTCGCGCCCCACGTCGGTTCGGTTCCGCTCGCGACGGAGCTTCACGTCGCGCTTTGTCCACTGTGCTGTTGTCCGTCGCTGTTCGCGGGTGGAAAACGGGTGAGGGTCCCACCGCCCGGGGGACAGCGGTGGGACCCTCACGGCGCCCGGAGGAGTGGGCGCCGGTAACCCGGCACAGCAGGGTCACTCAGTGGCGATCTTCTGCCCCACCACGATGTAGTCGGGGTTGGAGATGTAGCCCTCGTTGAGCTCCATCAGCGTGTGGTAGCCACCCTCGATGCCCTTCTCCTGGGCGATCTCGCTGAGGGTGTCGCCCTTCTTGACGACGTAGTCACCGTCGGGGTTCGACTTCGCCACACCCGCCGGAGCGGACGGCGCTGAGGGGGCTGGGGCGGGGCTGCTCTGCCGGGCCGGTGCGGCCGACTGGGCCGACTGGGCCGGCTTGGCCGCCGAGCCGCTGTTGCTGTTACCGCTGTCGCTGCTGCTCGGGGCTCCCTCGGTGTTGGTGCCCTGGTAGCTGGCGTTGGAGTAGCCCTTGGGGCCGCAGACCGGCCATGCGCCGATGCCCTGGCCCTGGAGGACGCGCTCGGCGACGGCGATCTGCTCCTCCCGGGAGGCCTCATGCGGCATTCCGGTACCGCCGTAGGCCTGCCAGGTGCTGAGCTTGAACTGAAGTCCGCCGTAGTAGCCGTTGCCGGTGTTGATGCTCCAGTCACCGCCGCTCTCGCATTCGGCGATGGCGTCCCAGTTGACGCTGTCCGCCTGGGCGGGCGTGGCCGCGATGGTCAGCGGAGCGCCCATGGCGATGCCCGCGACGGCGAAGCGAGCCAGGTGACGAGATGTAGTAGAAGGTTTGCGGTGCTTGCCTCGGTAAGCCATATCGACTCGTTCGACTTCCGCACCTACGAGAGATCAGGCAGGCCGGGAGGCCTGGTCGACCGGAAGTCCGGTCGACAACCGGCACCGGGGGATGCCGGCTCCTTCTCGTCCCAGTCCGAGAAGTTCAGTTGCTCGGGGTTTCGGGTCCGGGGTTCCGCCGGACTGGGCTCGGCGCAACGGAATCCCGGTTGTTGGTCGGTTCGGGGCCAACCGGAATGCGACGGTACGTAACAACGAGCATGATCGGAAATCTTTGCTGGGGTGAGCTAGTCCACAGTAACGGCGCGCAACCTTGTGCGATTACGGCATTTCCGCTGATCAGGCGGCCGTTATTATTCCGTTTCCTTCCCGAAATATTTCACCCAAAGTGAGGTCTGAGTCACGCCGCTCAAAAGTGCTCTGCTCTGTTCGTGGGAGCGTCGAGACGGGAGTCGTCCGACTCCCGGGTCGATGTCCTCAGTGGAGATATTCCGTCGCGGCCGGGACGAAAAAGGACATATCGCCAAAACGGCGAGGGTGTCGTGTTTCACCGACTCGGATTCCGCCGGGAGCCCGGACCGCGGGAAGGGGTGGAAAAGAGGTTCGAACCGATCGGTCAGCCACCCGCGAACGGGGGGAGGACGTCGAGTTCGGCGCCGTCGGACACGGGGCGGGTGAGATCGCGCACCGCGATGCCGTCCAGCAGGAAGCTCGCGGCGTCGAGGATGCGCGGCAGGCGGTCGGGGTGCGCCGTGCGCAGGTGACCGATCACGTCGGCGACGGACGCCGACGGCGGCACTCGCACCACCTCGGTCTCCACACCCGCGGCCGCGCGGGCGGACGCGAAGTACCGAACCAGGACCGTCGCGGGACGCTGGTCCGTGTCGTGCGGGGTCTCGACCGCATCGCCGGGACCTGCTGTGCTCATCGGCCGCTCCTCCATCAACCGCCGATCGCGCTCATGGGGCGGATCGGCTGCGCGAAACCAGCTTCGTTGATCTCGTGACCTGCGAGTTTGCCCCACATCGTGGCACGCCAGGCGTTCGCGATCTCCTCGTCGTCGGCTCCGTTTCGAAGCAGGGTACGAAGGTCGGTCTCGGTCGTGCTGAACAGGCACGAGCGTACGGCGCCGTCGGCGGTCAGGCGGGTGCGTTCGCAGGTCTTGCAGAAGGGACGGGTGACCGAGGGGATGATGCCCACCTCCTCCGGTCCACCGTTCACCAGCCACCGTTCGGCCGGGGCGCCGCCACGCTCGGTGGGGCTGGGAGTGAGTGTGAAACTCGTGCCCAACAGGTCGAGGATCTCGTCCGCGGTGATCATCTCGGCCCGGTTCCAGCCGTGTTGGGCATCGAGCGGCATCTGCTCGATGAACCGCAGGTGGTACCCGTTGTCCAGGGCGAAACGCAGCAGGTCGGGCGCCTCGTGCTCGTTGACGCCGCGCATCAACACCGCATTGATCTTGATGGGTTCCAGGCCCGCGTCGCGGGCGGCGGCGAGGGCGTCGAGTACGTGGCGAAGCCGGTCGCGACGGGTCAGCCGTTCGAACGTCTCGGGGTTGATCGTGTCGAGTGAGATGTTCACACGGTCGAGTCCGGCGTCGGCGAAGGCGCGGGCCCGTTTGGCGAAGCCGATGCCGTTGGTGGTCATGGCGAGGCGCGGGCGCGGCCGCAGTGCGGCGATCCGGGCGACGAGCCCCTCCAGCCGAGGTCGGAGCAGGGGCTCGCCACCGGTGAGCCGGACGTCGGTGACGCCCAGCAGCCGTACGGCGATGTCGATGAGCCGGACGATCTCGTCGTCGGTGAGCAACCGCTGGTCGGGCATCCACTCCAAGCCCTCGGCGGGCATGCAGTAGGTGCAGCGCAGATTGCATTTGTCGGTCACCGAAACGCGCAGGTCGGTGGCGGTTCGGCCGAAACTGTCGACGAGCGCGGGCGTGTCCGGACGCGGCCGGTTCGGGCTCATGGGCGCGGTTGGCACCCGGGGGATGCCGAGGTCTACTCCCGTCACCCTTTCCAGCCTAGGTGGGATGTCCAGGGACAGGGAGCGGTCCGGCCATGGCGTCGCGGGCCGTGCCGAAGAGGGCTGACAATTCCGCTAATACGGCGTTATCGTCCCTGTCATGCCGCATTTTCGGCTCTCGGAGGCTGCTCGTCTGCTCGGCGTCAGCGATGACACCGTGCGACGCTGGGTGAAGAACGGCCTGTTGACCGAACACACCGACGCCGCCGGCCGCAAAGTGGTGGACGGCGCCGAACTGGCCGCCTTCGCCCGAGCGCAGGCGGACGCGTCGCCCGATCCGACCGGGGTGGCGCGATCGGCTCGGAACCGGTTCGTCGGACTGGTCACCGACGTGGTCGTCGACACGGTGATGGCGAAGGTGGAACTGCAGTGCGGTCCGAATCGGATCGTGTCACTGATGAGTTCGGAGGCGGTGGCCGAACTGGGCCTGCGACCGGGGACTTTGGCCGTGGCGGTGGTGAAGGCGACACAGGTGATCGTCGAAACACCCGCCGAAGCACCCGCCGGGAGGGGCGAGGGGTGATGAGACGCCGGGTCCGCGCCGCGTTGGTCGCCTTGTCAACGGCGTTGACCGTGCTCGTCACGGCGTCGACGACCGCGTGCGGTCCCGTGAGCGGGAGCCGCGTGCTCACCGTGTTCGCCGCCGCATCGCTGACCGACGTCTTCCCCGCGTTGGCGAACCGGTTCGAGAAGACCCACGAGGACGTCGACGTACGGTTGCACTTCGCCGGATCGGCACAGCTGGCCCAGCAGATCGCCGAGGGCGCGCCCGCGGACGTGTTCGCCTCCGCCGACGCCGAGACCATGGCCCGGCTCGAACGCGACGGGCTGCTCGACGGTCCCGCGACACCGTTCGCCACCAACACGTTGACCATCGCCGTACCGCAGGGCAATCCGGCGGGGGTGACGGACTTCGCCGATCTTGTCGACCCCGACCTCACCGTCGTCGTGTGCGCGCCTTCGGTGCCGTGCGGGGCCGCGACACGGCGCATCGAACGGCTCACCGGGGTGACACTGCGTCCGGCGAGTGAGGAAGCCGACGTGCGGTCGGTTCTGACGAAGGTGGAGGCGGGCGAGGCCGACGCGGGATTGGTCTACGTCACCGACGTCGCCGTGGCCGTCTCGGCGGGCACGGTCGAACGGATCCGGTTCCCCGAGGCCGCCGAGGTCGTCAACACCTATCCCGTGGGGATACCCGTCGACGCGGCCCACAAGGACCTGGCACGGCGATTCCGGGACCTGGTGCTCTCCGACGAAGGGCAGCGGATATTGCGGGAGGCCGGGTTCGGTGTCCCCTCGTGACCGCCGGGCTCGCGAGGTCCCGACGGGTGTGCCGCGCGTGCTGTGGTTGCCCGCGATGGTGGCGCTCGCGCTGGTCGTACTGCCCGTGGCGGGACTCGTGGCGCGTATCGACCTCGCGCGCCTGCCCGCCTTGCTCGGCTCGCCCGCGTCGCTGAACGCCTTGCGTTTGTCGCTGGTCACGGCCACCGTCGCCACGCTGCTGTGCGTCGTCTTCGGAGTGCCGTTGGCCGTGGTGCTGGCCCGGTCGAACGCGCGGGTCGTGCGGCTGTTGCGCGCGGTCGTGTTGCTGCCGCTCGTACTGCCTCCCGTGGTGGGGGGACTGGCGTTGCTGTTCTTGTTGGGCCGCAACGGGTTCCTCGGATACCTGCTCGACGTCGTGGCCGGGGTGCGCGTGCCGTTCACCACCGCCGCCGTGGTGATCGCACAGACGTTCGTGGCGCTGCCGTTCCTCGTGGTCAGCCTGGAGGGGGCGCTACGCGCGTCCGGAGACCGTTACGAGCGCGTCGCGGCCACCTTGGGAGCGCGTCCGTGGACCGTGTTCCGCCGCGTCACCGTGCCGTTGTTGCTCCCGTCACTGGGATCGGGTGCGGTGTTGAGCTTCGCCCGAGCGCTGGGGGAGTTCGGCGCCACCATCACGTTCGCGGGCAGTCTGGAGGGGATCACCAGGACCTTGCCCGTGGCCGTCTACCACGAGGCCCAAAGCGACGTCGACAGCGCCGTGGCGTTGTCGCTGCTCCTGGTGGTCGTGGCCGTGGTGGTCATAGCGGTGGCCCGGCCGAAGGCGTTGGAGGGGACCCGGTCGTGACACTGCACGCCGAGTTGACGTTGCGTAGGAAGACTTTCCGACTCTCGGTGACGTTGGATGTGCCCGACGGCGGGGTGCTCGCGGTACTCGGTCCGAACGGTTCGGGAAAGTCGACCGTGCTGAGCTGTCTGGCCGGGCTCGTGCGGGCCGAGCGGGCGCACGTGAGTTTGGGCGGCCGGGTCCTCGACGGGGTGGGTGTCCACGTGCCACCGCACGCCCGACGGATCGGACTGCTCGCCCAACATCCGTTGTTGTTCCCCCATCTGTCCGTACTGGACAATGTGGCCTTCTCGCCCCGGTGCCGTGGTGCGTCGAAGACCCGGGCGCGCACGGTGGCGCGACGGTGGCTTGCCGAGGTCGGAGCGGAAAGTCTCGCCGATCAGGCCCCCACGGCGTTGTCCGGTGGGCAGGCACAGCGGGTCGCGCTCGCGCGGGCCCTCGCCGGGGAACCGGAGCTGCTGTTGCTCGACGAACCGTTCGCGGCGCTCGACGTCGACGCCGCACCCGCCGTTCGCGGTGTCCTGCGACGACTGCTGCGTGGTGGACCACGGGACGGACACGGCGGCGACCGGGCGATCACCACCGTGCTCGTCACGCACGATCCGCTCGACGCTCTCACCCTCGCCGACCACGTCGTGGTGCTGGTCGACGGGCGCATCGTCGAACACGGGCCGACCCGGCAGGTGCTCACGGCACCGCGGACGGCTTTCACCGCCCGCCTGGCCGGACTGAACCTCGTCGCGGGCGAGGCCGTACGCACCGGAGCGGGCGTGGCGGTGCGCACGCCCGGCGGACGGTTGTTCCACGGGATGCCGGCGGAGGGTTTCGTCGACGGGGACGCCGTGGTGGCCGTGTTCGCGCCGGAGGCGGTGACCGTCCAGCCGGGGGACACCCGGGTGGTCGGCTCTCCGCGGAACGTCGTGGACACCGTCGTCACCGCCGTGGAGCCGCACGGCCCCGTGGTGCGGCTGCGGACCGGTGAGGGGATCAGCGCCGACCTCACACCCGCGTCGGTGGCCGACCTCGCACTCGATCCCGGCACGCCCGTCCGGCTCGCGGTCAAGGCCGCCGCCGTCACCGTTCATCCGGCCCCGGAATCGGCGCGGAGGCCATAGGCTGGGAAACCATGACCGAGCAGCAGTGGAACTACCTCACCGACATGGACGGCGTGCTGGTGCACGAGGAGCATCCCGTGCCCGGGGCCGACGAGTTCCTCGCCGAACTGAGAGCGAACGGGGCACGGTTCCTCGTACTGACCAACAACTCGATCTACACGCCCCGCGATCTGCGTGCGCGATTGGCCCGTTCGGGATTGGACGTGCCGGAGGAGGCCATCTGGACGTCCGCGTTGGCCACTGCGCGGTTCCTGAGCAATCAGCGACCGGGCGGTTCGGCGTTCGTGATCGGTGAGGCCGGGCTCACCACGGCGCTGCACGAAGCCGGTTACGTGCTCACCGACATCGACCCCGACTACGTCGTGCTGGGGGAGACCCGCACCTACAGTTTCACCGCCATCACCAGGGCCATCCGGCTGATCGAACGGGGGGCGAGGTTCATCGCCACCAACCCCGACGCGACGGGGCCGAGCCGGGAGGGGGTGCTGCCCGCCACCGGTTCCGTGGCCGCGCTCATCGAACGCGCCACCGGCCAGTCGCCCTACTACATCGGCAAGCCGAATCCGTTGATGATGCGGTCGGCGCTGCGGGCTCTCGGCGCGCACAGCGAACACACGATCATGATCGGTGACCGGATGGACACCGACATCCATTCGGGGATCGAGGCCGGTCTGCAGACCGTGCTCGTGCTCAGCGGCATCGCCACGCGCGAGTCGGCCGAGCGCTACCCGTTCCGGCCGACCCTGGTCGTCAACTCGATAGCCGACCTCGTCGGGCGCACCCACGACCCGTTTCGGGCGGGCTGATCCCAGGGGGTGAACGATCAGGGCTTATCGTCGGGACGTGCTCGACCATCCCACGTTCGTCGTCGGCGACGTCCACGGCCACCGGGACGAACTGGCCGCCGCGCTCCGCGATGCCGACCTCGTCGACAGTGCCGACAACTGGGCTGGGGCCGATGCCCACCTGTGGTTCCTCGGTGACTTCGTGGACCGGGGTCCCGATGGCGTCGGAGCCATCGACCTGGTGCGGAGGTTGCAACGACAGGCACCGTCGGCGGGCGGCGCCGTCGAGAGCCTGCTCGGCAACCACGAGATCCTGCTGCTCGGTACGTACTTCTTCGGTGACACGCCCATCCCGGTCGAGGCGGCAGGTGGGGGTGGCCGTAGTTTCGCGCGTAGCTGGGCCATCAACGGGGGCCAGCTGTCGGACCAGGAGGCGCTCACCGACGAGCACATCGAATGGTTGGTCACCCGGCCCCTCGTCGCGCTCGCCGCCGATCACCTGCTGGTGCACTCGGACACGCTGGAGTATCTCGACTGGGGCGACACCATCGAGGAGATCAACGCCACGGTGCACGATGTGCTGGCCGGGGACGAGCTCGCCGAGTGGTGGGACGTGTGGTGCCGGATGACGTCGCGGTTCGCGTTCCGGGGCCCCGATGGGGGCGATGCGGCGGAGGAGATGCTGTCACAGCTCGGCGGGGAGCGCATCGTGCACGGCCACAGCGTCATCGCCGACCAGGTCGGTGTGCACCCGGTGGAACTCGACGCGCCGCATCTTTATGCGGATGGACGGGTGCTCGGCATCGACGCCGGGCTGTTCGTGGGCGGGCCTTGCCTGGTCGTCGAGCTGCCCTACGAGCCGGAGGAACCGGACGAATCCGCCCGGTGACGCCTGTTTTTCCGGTGTCGTGAAAGCGGGAGTGCGGCGTCGCTTCGCCGGCTCAGGGGACGCGCTCACCGGACCGGTCCGTCTTCCGGCTCAGGTCGACACGATCCGCCTGCCCAAGGGCAGCAACGCGACCGGGACCAGTTTGAAGTTCCCGATCCCCAGCGGGATGCCGACGATCGTGAGGCACAGCAGGATTCCGGTGACGGCGTGGGTGAGTGCGATCCACCAGCCCGCGACGAGGAACCAGACGATGTTGCCCAGCAGCGACGGGATACCGGCGGATCGCCGTTCGGTCACGGTGCGACCGAACGGCCACAGTGCGTAGGCCGCGATGCGGAACGACGCGATCCCGAACGGGATCGTGATGACGAGGATGCAGCAGACGATCCCGGCGACGGCATAGGCGAGCGCGAGCCAGATCCCGGACAACACCAGCCAGATCACGTTCAACAGGGCTCGCACTCGTCCATTCTCCCGCGAGTCCTCGCCGGAAAGCCCGTAGCTTTCGTGATGTGTGTCTCAGTAAGCTCACGCTGTCGCTCAGCGTTGAGGAGGCACCATGCAGCACGCGTCCACGCTTCCGAGTTACACCTCCGGCACGTCGACGGTGCCACTGCTCGGAGACACCATCGGTGACAACCTCGATCGAACGGCACGGACCTTCGCCGACCGGGACGCCCTCGTCGACTACGCGAGCGGTCGCCGCTGGAACTATCGGGAGTTCGTCGCCGACGTCGACGCGTTGGCCCTCGGTCTCCTGTACAGAGGTGTCACGAAAGGCGACCGCGTGGGCATCTGGGCGCCGAACTGCCCGCAATGGACTCTGACCCAGTACGCGACGGCCAAGATCGGCGCGATCCTGGTCAACATCAACCCCGCGTATCGGGAGCACGAGCTGGAGTACGTCCTCAACCAGGCCGGGATCTCCACGCTGATCGCCGCGAGCGAGTTCAAGACCTCCGACTACGCGGGCATGATCCACAAGGTGCGTCCCCGGTGCCCGTCATTGACCGATGTGGTGTTCCTCGACGGAGACCACTGGGACGACCTGCTGGATACGGGGCGCAAGGCCGATCCGGAGAGGTTGGCGCGCGCCCAGGCGGCGTTGAGCGCCGACGACCCCATCAACATCCAGTACACGTCCGGCACGACCGGATTCCCCAAGGGCGCGACGCTGTCGCACCACAACATCCTCAACAACGGCTTCTTCGTCGGCGAACTGTGCCGTTACACCGAGGTCGACCGCATCTGCCTGCCGGTGCCCTTCTACCACTGTTTCGGGATGGTCATGGGGAACCTCGCCGCCACCACCCACGGGGCGTGCATGGTGATCCCCGCGCCCTCGTTCGATCCCGCGAAGACCCTCGCCGCCGTGCAGGCCGAACGCTGCACCTCGTTGTACGGTGTGCCGACGATGTTCATCGCCGAGCTCGCCGAACCGGACTTCGACTCCTACGACCTGTCCAGCCTGCGCACCGGCATCATGGCGGGTTCACCGTGCCCGGTGGAGGTGATGAAGCAGGTCATCGAGCGCATGGGCATGACCGAGGTGTCCATCTGCTACGGCATGACCGAAACCTCGCCCGTGTCGATGCAGACCAGGGTCGACGACTCCATCGAGCGGCGGGTGTCCACCGTCGGACGGGTCGGACCGCACCTCGAGGCCAAGATCATCGATCCGGAGACCGGGTTGACCGTCCCCCGCGGCACCCACGGTGAGCTGTGCACACGCGGCTACTCGGTGATGCTCGGGTATTGGGAGCAGCCGGACAAGACCGCCGAGGTCATCGACGAGGCGCGCTGGATGCACACCGGCGATCTCGCCGTGATGGACGAGGACGGCTACGTCAACATCACCGGACGCCTCAAGGACATGGTGATCCGGGGCGGGGAGAACATCTACCCGCGGGAGATCGAGGAGTTCCTCTACACGCATCCGGACATCCTCGACGCGCAGGTGATCGGTGTGCCCGACGAACGCTACGGCGAGGAACTCATGGCCTGGGTCCGGATGCGGGAGGGCGCCGAACCGCTGACGGCCGAAAGTCTGCGGGAGTTTTGCACCGGCAAACTCGCCCACTACAAGATCCCCCGCTACGTGCATGTGGTGGACGAGTTCCCGATGACCGTCACCGGCAAGGTCCGCAAGGTGGAGATGCGCAAGCGGGCGGTGGAGTTGCTCGGCCTCGAAGCCGTCGCCCGTACCCGACACGCGTGAGCAAGGACGTCACCTCGTCCACTCGCGTCCGGCCATGCGCTCGGCCTCGGCGAACGCTCGTTCATCCTCCTCGCCGAAGGTCTCCTCGAGCCGTTCGGGCGAGTGGTCGAGGTCGATGTCGGCGACGTTCGCGCCCCGTGCAGCGGCGATCGCGCTCAGTCTGCGTTGGGCGCGATCGGCCGCGTAGCGTACGAACTCGGCGTTGTCCCCGTCGGAGGACTCGTCGAACTGCCGGTTGACCCATTCGATCATGCCGAGGGCGTGTGGCAGCAGCTCGTCCATGCGCTGCTGTACGACCTCCCACAGTGAGTCGTCGGCGGCCACGTGGCGACGGCAGGTGAACGTCCCCCACGCCATGTGCCTGCGCTCGTCGTCCGAGACACGTCGCACGAGCTCCCGCATGCCCGGCAGGATGCCACGACTGACGCACAGCTTCTGCCACGCGTAGTAGCCCGTCAACGCCAGTGAGCCCTCGATGACGTGGTTGTACGTCACACTGGCCCGCACCTGGTTGCGGGGGCTGGGGTCCTCGGCCAGCACCCCGAGCGATTCGGGCAGCTCCTCGTAGAACAGCTTCCGGTAGTGCGGGTTCTCCGCCACGAACGGGTGCAGGTCGTCGGTCAGTCCCACGGCGTCCATCCACCGCCGGAACGCCTCGGTGTGTTTGGCCTCCTCGAAGCAGAACTGCGCCAGGTACATCTCGTCGCCCAACCGGCCCTCGGCGGCCATCGCCCGCAGAAACGGCTGGATGTCCTCGGTGACGGCTTCCTCACCGGCCGCGAACTGCGCGCACAGGTACGTCGCCGACAACCGCTGTCTGTCGGTCAACTTCTCCCAGTCCCGGGCGTCGACACTGAAGTCGATGTCGGCCGGGTCCCAGAACTTGCGGTTGCCCTTGGCGAACAGTCGCAGCGGCAGGGTGTTCCAGTCCAGCCCTCCACGACGCAGGGAATGAAAACCAGCTCGATGCTCGACGGTGCCGGTCATGACGGACATCCCTTCTTCGCGTGGGTCGCGGACGGACCTCAAAGGTGGAGTGACGGCGGCCCGCGTGTGGTTGTCCCGGCCACGGCTCGAGTGGGTGGGACGGGTTGGCTCGGTGTCAACCACGTCGACCGTGTCGTGGGCTCGACGAGGCGCAGGGTGACGGGGCCGGTCGACGTCGAGGCGGGGATGCGGGCCGACGTTCCGGGGCGGCGCGTCCCACGCGGCGCAGGCCCCATGTGGCGCAGGCCGGGACCACCGGTTGATTCCGCGACGGTGTGCGCGATGGTCGGCTGACAGTGTAGGCGGCGGATGAGGTGGTGGGGGTCGACGCAAGCGGGCGGTCTCATCGGGAGGCGTTCGGGCGGGCCGGGGCCGACCCCACACCGCCTGCCGGCCGGTGGGGCCGTCGGCGCGTGAGCGAGACGGACCGCCTGCATCGAGCGGCTACGGTGGTCCGCGTGAGCACGTGCGTGGGTTTCGACCTGGACATGACCCTCATCGATCCACGACCGGGAATGGTCGTGGCCATGGACAGGCTCGCCGAGGAGTCGGGCCTACCGCTCGACGGCGAGCGTTTCGCCGCCCATCTGGGACCGCCGCTGGATGAGGTGCTGCGGGGGTTCGGCGCCCCCGAAGAACGGATTCCCGCGCTCGTGGCGCGATTCCGGGAGATCTATCCGGAACTGGTCATCCCACGCACCGTGGCGCTGCCCGGTGCGGTCGAGGCGCTGGCCGCCGTGCGTGGCCTGGGTGGACGGACGCTCGTCGTCACCGGCAAGTACGCCCGTAACGCCGAACTGCACCTACGAGCGCTCGGTTGGGTGGTCGACACGCTGGTCGGAGAGCTGTGGTCGACCGGTAAGGCCGCGGCGCTGACCGAACACGGTGCCGACGTGTTCGTCGGTGATCATGTGGGCGACATCAGGGGAGCGCTGGCGGCGAACGCGATCGCGGTGGGAGTCACGACCGGGCCGTGCGGGAAGCGGGAACTGCTCGACGCGGGTGCGCACGTGGTGCTGGAATCACTCGCGGAGTTCCCGGCATGGCTCGCCGAGCACAGCTCTCGCGCCGATGTCACGCCTGGCGGTGCTCCCGGATCAGGGAGAGCAAACCCAACCCCAAGCCGAGTGGAGTGATCACACCGGCGAACGCGGACAGCCATACCGGCAGTTCCGAGTAGCCCGCCGCGAAAAGCAGGAACACCACGACCACAGCGAGCATGCCCACCGTGAACAACCCGATGCCGATGCGCATCAGCCAGGGCTTTTGTTCGGCGGACGACTTCTTTTCGTGGACAGCGGTTTCCATGTCGGACATCTTAGAGGCGGGCAATCGCCTTCGCCGTAGTGCGTATGGCGAGATAGGCTAGACGGGGCGCGTCCTGGGTACGCCTGGGGCGCGTTCGTCGTGCGGGGCCGCGTGACGGCGTGGTCCGTTGCAGGAGAACGAAGGAACGGTGAGGGGCAGTGCCGACCGGCAAGGTCAAGTGGTACGACGCGGACAAGGGGTTCGGCTTCGTCACGGAGGACGGAGGCAGGGACGTCTACGTTCGGAAGTCCGCGCTGCCGCAGGGCGTCGAGACGCTGAAGGCCGGTCAGCGCCTGGAGTTCGGCATCGCCGAGGGCAGGCGCGGTCCCCAGGCTCTGTCCGTCCGGCTGCTCGACCCGCTGCCTTCTGTGGCTGAGGCACGGCGACGTCCAGCGGAGGAGCTGCATGGCCTCATCGAGGACATGATCAAACTGCTGGAGATGCGGGTTCAGCCGGTTCTGCGCAGGGGCCGTTATCCCGAGCGGAAGAACACCAAGCGCATCGCCGAGGTCATGCGCGCGGTCGCGCGTGACCTCGACCCGTAATTCGCACGCGCAGCAACCGTGCCCGCAACCTGCGTAGTCGTGTCCGCAGCCTGTGTAGCCGTGTCCGCGGATTGCCAAGCCGTGCTCGGGCGACCGCGTCCGCGGACCCGGTACAGCCGGGGCGGTCGGTGGGTGCTCAGTCGGCGGATTCCTCGGACTCCGTCTCCCGCGCGTCCTGTTCCCGCGGGTTGATCTGCAACGACCACACGCCACGCACCACGAGTTGCGGCTGACCGTTCTCGTCGAGGATCGGCTCGTCCTTCTCGTCCACTGCGTAGGCGGCGCCGAGCTGCTGTACCTCCACCACGAGGATCTGGTGTTCGGCGGACTCGGGGATCACCGTGTGGGCGTGCCGGGTTCCGTCGGTGAACACCTCCTGCTGCATCGGCAGCAGGTCCCCCTCGGGGTCGTAGGCCTGCACGATCACCAACCAGGGGGTCTCGGCGATCTCGGCGGGCACCGACACCTGGACCCGCTGGCCCGGGCGTGCGTCGAGCACGACGGGGTCGCCGTCGGTGACCTGGCAGTCGGTGAGCAGGGCGTCGCAGTAGCTCATCGGGCCGGCGGTGACGCTTTCGCCGTCGGTGTAGAACGTGACCTCGGGCGGCTGGGGAGCAGAACACCCTGTCAGGACGGCCGCGCCAGCGGCGACCAGTGCCACTACTGAACGTCGCATGACGGCGAGACTACGAGTCGACCCGGCTCGGCCGTGGATCGGGTCCGGGGGACGGGCGGCGTCGCAGTGTCGGTAACAGCGACTTCCCGCTGCGGACCGCCCACGTCTGTGCCAGTCCGAGCGCCAACAGCACGGACACCACGAGGAAGCCGATCCAGTAGGTGGGCGGTAGCAACAGCCCGATCGCGCCACCGAAGACCCAGGCCAGTTGCAGCACTGTTTCGGAACGGCCGAACGCCGACGCCCGCGACTCCTCCGGCATGTCCTGTTGGATGACGGCGTCAAGGCTGTTCTTCGAGAGCGAGCTGGCGGTGGAGCCGACGAGTCCGACGAGTGCGGCTGTGGCCAACCCGGAGGCGACGGTGGCGACGATGGTGGAGGCCAAGACGCTCGCCAGGCACGCGATGATGACCTGATCGGGTTTGCCGAACTGCATGCGGGAGCCGAGCGCGTTGCCGAGGAACCCGCCGACACCGGCGGCGGCGCCGATGATGCCGAGCAGCAGCAGTTGGATGAACCCGGTCTGCCCGCTGCTCTCGGTCTCGGCCTTCACCGCGAACGCGGCGAACATCATGAGGAACCCGGTCAGTACGCGGATGGAGCCGTTGCCCCACAGCGCCACCACGACGTACCGGGCCATCGGAGCACGACCGGCCTTCTTGGGCAGCCTGGCCGTCAGCGACGCGGGCACCTCGCCCTCGGTGACCTCCACCCACGACGGGATGCGCATGGCCTGCACGGCGCCGACAGCACAGATGAGCGCGGTGAACCACAGCGCTCCCGAGGAGCCGAACGCCCAGTTCAACCCGCTGGCGATCGCGCCGAACACGCCCCCGGCGGCGAGGCCGAACACGGCGAGTCTGGCGTTGGTCTTCGACAGGGTGATCTCCGGTGGCAGCACCCTGGGCGTGACGGCGGCCTTGAGCACCATGAACGACTTCGACAGCACCATCTTGCCGAGCGCGGCGGGGTAGAGCACCCAGCTGTCGAAGTTGAGCGCCATGAGCACGCACATCAGCGCCTGTCCCGCCGAGGCCACGCACATCGCCAGCCTGCGTCCCCGTTGGATCCTGTCGAGGGCCGGGCCGATCACCGGCGCCACCAGGGCGAACGGCGCGATGGTGATGAGCAGGTAGAGCGCCACCTTGCCTCGGCTCTCGCCGCTGCTGGCCGCGAAGAACAGCGTGTTGGCCAGCGCGACGGCCATCGCGGCGTCGCTGGCGTAGTTCAGCATCACCGCGTACGTCAGTGAGGTCAGGCCGGATTTGTCGGCCCCGTCGGCGGTGGTGGCGCGACGGAACGCGGCGATGGCCTGGCCGCTGAGCTCGCGGCTGCGGAGCGCCGCGACACGGGTGACCGTGAGCTTTTTCGGCAGACGTCGTTCGTGAGCGGCTTCGAGGCCGTGACGGGTCGTGGTCGGTTCGGGGTCGAACGCCTCGGGTGGCTGCCCAGGCGCGTAACCGTCGGTGTCGTAGCGCTCGTAACGGTGCCGAGACCCGTGGCGGGGCGTCGTACCGGGGCCGCCGGAGGACCGTCGTGGCGGCGGGGTGCGGAGTGCCTCGCGCGGGGGTGTCGAGCGGTAGGGCCGGGCG
>SMEK01000043.1_pt1 | contig 44359 bp, 41 predicted proteins | sample 2456371 | NCBI WGS metagenome assembly SMEK01 (sample SAMN10132590, study PRJNA489261) | soil metagenome | isolation source: day1 antibiotic-loamy sand soil ammended with composted manure from dairy... | place: USA | collected 2015-04-01
CGTGCCCCCGTTGCCCCCGGGCCAGGCCCACGAAAGGTCCGTGGCCCTGGCCGGGGACACCGACGGGTCCGGTGCCGCTGTGCTCGCCGCGTTGGCCGCGCTCGCCCGGCACGTCGTGACCCGGCTGTCGGAGACCGGTCTCACGGTCGTGGGGGTCACCGGTTCCTCGGGCAAGACGTCCACCAAGGACCTGATCGCGCAGTTACTCGAACCGCTCGGCCCCACGGTGGCTCCCCCGGGGTCGTTCAACAACGAGTTGGGCCACCCCTGGACGGCGTTGCGTGCCGATCGAAAAACCCGGCACCTGGTGCTCGAACTGTCGGCGCGTGGGCCGGGGCACATCGCGGAACTGGCCGCGGTCGCACCGCCGCGGATCGGGGTGGTGCTCAACGTCGGTAGCGCGCACGTGGGGGAGTTCGGTTCCCAGGAAGGCATCGCGCGGACGAAGGGGGAGCTCGTCGAGGCGCTGCCCGCCGAGGGGGTCGCGGTGCTCAACGTGGACGATCCGTTCGTGGCCGAGATGGCTCAACGCACGTCCGCCCGGGTCGTGGGTGTCGGGGAGTCACCGAAGGCCGACGTGCGTGCGGAGAACGTCCGATCGGACGAACACGCGCGTGCGTCCTTCGACCTGGTGGCCGGCGGGGAACGAGCCGAGGTGAGGTTGCAACTGGTGGGTGAGCACCACGTCGGCAACGCTCTTGCGGCCGCCGCCGTGGCGCTGGAACTCGGTATGCCGCTGTCCGAGGTCGCGGCCGGGCTCAGTGCCGCCACGCGTCGTTCGGAGCGGCGGATGGAGGTCACCACCCGTTCCGACGGGGTCACCGTGCTCAACGACTCCTACAACGCCAACCCCGAGTCGATGCGGGCCGCGTTGAAGACTCTCGCGTCCATGACCTCGTCCCGACGATCTTGGGCGGTCCTCGGTGTCATGAGTGAACTGGGGGCCGATAGCGTGTCCGCGCACGACGAGATCGGTCGGCTCGCCGTCCGGTTGAACATCAACCGGCTTGTCGTGGTGGGCGAGCAGGCAGCCGCCATGCACCGCGGCGCGAGCCATGAAGGTTCTTGGGGAGAGGAGTCGGTCCTGGTACCGGACACCGACGCCGCTGTCGCGCTGTTGCGCGAACAACTGCGGCCCAACGACGTTGTTCTTGTCAAGGCATCGAAGGTCGCCGAGCTGTGGCGGGTGGCCGACGCGCTGTTGGAAGAGGACGGTGGCGCGTGAGGCGACACGACTCACCGTGTGACGACAGAGGAAACACAGGAGGGATCGAGCCCGGCTCGCGGATCAGGAGGATTGAAGCGTGATCAGTATCTTGATCGCGGCCTCCGTGGGATTGGTTGTGTCCATCCTACTCACGCCGTATCTGATCCGGTTCTTCTCGAAACAGGGCTTCGGTCAGGAGATCAGGGAGGAGGGCCCGGAAGGGCACAAGTCCAAACGCGGCACACCCACCATGGGTGGCGTCGCGATCCTCATCGCGATGGTGGTGGGGTACTTCGTCGCCCATCTGGTCGACGTCTGGCGTGGTTCGACCAATGACGGTCCCACCGCATCCGGGCTGCTTGTGCTGTTCTTGTCCGTGGGCTTGGGCATCGTCGGCTTCGTCGACGACTTCATCAAGATCCGTAAGCAGCGGAACCTCGGGCTGAACAAGACCGCGAAGCTCGTCGGTCAGCTCCTGGTGGCCGTGGTCTTCGCGATCCTGGTGTTGCAGTTCCCCGACGAGAACAACCTGACGCCGGCATCGCAGAACCTGTCCTACGCCCGGGACATCGCGCTCATCGTGTTCCCGGTGCCCATCTTCATCCTGTTCTGCTACCTGCTGATCTCGGCGTGGTCGAACGCGGTGAACTTCACCGACGGTCTCGACGGACTCGCCGGTGGCGCGGGGGCGATGGTGCTCGCCACTTACGTGGTGATCTCGTTCTGGCAGGCCAGGCTCAGCTGTGTCGAGTCGTTCCAGCCCGCGTGTTACAACGTGCGGGACCCGTTGGACCTCGCCGTGGTGGCGGCAGCGGCCACCGGAGCCTGCGTGGGCTTCCTGTGGTGGAACGCCGCGCCGGCGAAGATCTTCATGGGTGACACCGGTTCGCTCGCGTTGGGCGGGCTCGTCGCCGGGTTGTCGATGACCACGCGCACAGAACTGCTGGCCATCGTGATCGGTGGTCTGTTCGTCGTGGAGATGGTCTCGGTAGTCCTGCAGATCGCCGTGTTCCGAACCACCCGGAAACGGCTGTTCCGGATGGCACCGTTCCACCACCACTTCGAATTGGCGGGCTGGGCCGAAACCACCGTCATCATTCGGTTCTGGTTGCTGGCAGCCATCTGCTGCATGTTCGGGATCGGGCTGTTCTACAGTGAGCAGCTCAGCCTCGGAGGAGGGTGAGTCTGACCATGGATCTCGCCGGGGTCGCCGTGTGTGTCGCGGGCGCCGGGGTGACCGGCCGTTCGGTGGCCACCGCGCTCGTCGGGATGGGGGCGCAGGTCACCGTCACCGATGCCAACGCCGAGCGGCTCGCCGAACTCGGCGACCTCGGCGTCCGGCTCGTCCCCGGCCTCGATACACCCCCGGATGGGACGCGGCTCGTGGTCACCAGTCCCGGCTGGCGTCCCACCGCTCCGCTGTTGACCGCGGCGGCGTCGTCGGGCATCGAGGTCATCGGTGACGTGGAGCTGGCGTGGCGGATCGGACAGGAGCGTCCGAACCCGCCCACGTGGCTCGCGGTGACAGGGACGAACGGTAAGACCACCACGGTCGGCATGGCGGAATCGATGTTGCGCTCCGCGGGGGTCGACGCCGTGGCGTGCGGCAACGTCGGTTTCGCCGTGCTCGACGCTGTACTGGCTGGACATTCCACATTGGTCGTGGAGCTGTCGAGTTTCCAGCTGCACTGGTCGCGCTCCCTCGCTCCCTCGGCGTCGGTGGTGCTCAACGTCGCCGAGGACCATCTCGACTGGCACGGCGGGCTCGCCGAGTACGCGGCGGACAAGGGCACGATCCATCGAGGTTCCGGGACCGTCGTGGCCAACCTGCGCGACCCGTGGTCCCGCAAACTCGCAGAGGAGCACGCACCGCCGGAGGCCCGCAGGGTCGGATTCACCCTGGACACACCGAGGCCCGGTGAACTCGGTGTCGTGGAGGACCTGCTCGTCGACCGGGCGTTCGTGGCCGATCCCGTGCATGCGGCCGAGGAACTGGGTACGTTGGCCGACGTCCGTCCCGGTGGGCCGCACAATGTGGCCAACGCGCTGGCGGCGGCCGCGCTCGTGCGGGCGTACGGGGTGGGCCCCGAAGCGGTGGCCGAGGGACTGCGTTCGTTCCGCCCCGGCGCACACCGGGCCGTGGAAGTCGGCGAGTTCGACGGCGTGCGCTACATCGACGATTCGAAGGCGACCAACCCGCATGCCGCGATCGGATCGCTGCTGGCTCATCCCAGCGTGGTCTGGATCGCGGGCGGACAGCTCAAGGGTGCGTCCGTGGACGAACTGGTCGCGGCCGTCGCAGAGCGGCTGCGGGGAGTGGTGCTGCTGGGGGCGGACGCCGATGTCTTCGCCGAGGCTCTCGCGCGACACGCCCCGGATGTCCTGGTCCGACGCATCGGTTCGGGTGACGATGAACCCATGACTGCGGCGGTGAAGGCGGCGCGTGAACTGGCGCGCCCGGGAGATGCTGTGTTGCTCGCGCCCGCTGCGGCGTCGCTGGACATGTTCCGTGACTACGCCGAGCGGGGCGAGGCGTTCGCGGCGGCGGTCGACGAGCTATCGCGGTGACGTCGGTGGCCGCCGACCGCGACGACAACGCACGAGGGGCCGGTCGACGTCGGCGCTCGTTGCAGCGTGCCCCTCGACGGTCCTCCCCACGATCGCCACGGCCACGTCAGGACCGTCGCCCCGTGGTGACGCGGACGGCGTTGACGGCGTGGTTGGCGCGTCCACTGGCCGATTTCCACCTCATCCTCGCGGTGTGCGGCACCCTCGGGGCACTGGGTGTGGTCATGGTGCTGTCGGCGTCGTCGGTGTCGTCCTACGACACCGACAGCAGCGTGTACGCGTTGTTCCAGAAGCACCTCGTCTTCGTCGCCGTCGGTCTGGTGGCGTTCTGGTTGGGCGTACGCATCCCGCTGCCGCGCATCCGCGCGCTGTCGCCCGCGGCGATGGTGGTGTGCCTCGGTCTGTTGGTGCTGGTGCTGACGCCGTTGGGCACCAGTTTCTACGGTTCCCAGGGCTGGATCGTGGTGGGCCCGCTGTCGTTGCAGCCCGTGGAGATCGCGAAGGTGGCGTTGGCGCTGTGGGGTGCGCACGTCCTCGTGGCGAAGTACGAGGTGCTGCATCAGTGGCGGCATCTGCTCGTGCCCGTGGTGCCGGCCGCGTTGTTGATGTTCGCGCTCGTCATGGCGCAACCCGACCTCGGCGGAACCATCACGCTCGCCGTGGTGCTTTTGGCGCTGCTGTGGTTCGCGGGTGCTCCGAAACTGTTGTTCAGCCTGATCGTCGCGGGCGCCGCCGCGGGGGCGGTGGTACTGGCGTTCGTCGCGACATACCGCGAGGAACGTATCGTGGCGTTCCTCGACCCGGAGGCCGATCCGCTCGGCAGCGGGTGGCAGTCCAGCCAGGCGTTGTACGCGTTGGCGGACGGGGGCCTGTTCGGCAAGGGGCTGGGGCAGGGACAGTCCAAGTGGATGTACCTGCCCAACGTGCAGCACGACTTCATCTTCGCCTTGATCGGCGAGGAGCTGGGCCTCGTCGGCTGTCTCGTGGTCCTCGGACTGTTCGGGCTGTTGGCGTTCGTCGGGCTGCGCATCGCCATGCGCAACCTCGACCCGTGGATCCGGATCGTGGCGGGCACGCTCACCACGTGGGTCGTGGCGCAGGCGGCGATCAACATCGGGTACGTCGTGGGGCTGTTGCCGGTCACCGGGTTGACGTTGCCCATGATCTCGTACGGCGGGACGTCGCTGGTCGTGACGATGTTGTTGTTCGGACTGCTGGCCAACTGCGCACGCCACGAACCGGAGGCGGTCGCGGCGCTGCGGACACAGGGTCCGGGTAAGTTCGGACGCCTGATGCGGTTGCCCGCGCCGGAGCCCTACAGACCTCCGGCGCGGCGTCGCGGGGGTAACCGGATGGGTGCCGGCAGGGCGGGCCGTCCGGCACGCCGCGACGGCAGGAACGGTCGTACTGTGACAGGAGAACGTAGGCGCACGGCCCCGGAATACGGTCGTCGTGCGACGTCCCGAGCGACAGCGAAGCGGACGACGGTGACGCGGAGAGGGCGGAGATGAACGGGTCCGGGAGGACCCGGCCGTCACGGCTTCGCGCGACGGTCCGTGGGCATCGCATCGGGTGAGGTGCTCGCGCCGTGTTCGGTGCGGCGTGTGGGGAACACTGGAGAAGGACGGACGTGACCGAGGCAAGGCCCGGCGACGCGGACGCGTCGCGTGGACAGTCGCCGATGGGCGACGCGATGGAGAGTGCGAAGGCCGACGGTTCGCCGGAGCGGCTCAAGCCTGCGCCGACCGTCGTGGTCGCCGGTGGTGGGACGGCGGGGCATATCGAGCCGGCGATGGCGTTGGCCGATGCGGTGATGCGGCTGCGCCCCGACGCCCGGGTGGTGGCGCTGGGAACCGAACGGGGGTTGGAGAACCAGCTCGTACCCGCCCGCGGTTATCCGTTGGAACTGGTGCCCCCGGTGCCGTTGCCGCGCAAGCCCACCGTGGACCTGCTGCGACTGCCGGGACGGGTCGTGGAGTCGGTGCGGCGTACCCGTGAGGTGTTGGACCGGGTCGGTGCCGACGTCGTCGTGGGTTTCGGCGGTTACGTGTCGTTGCCCGCGTATCTCGCCGCGAGGGGCCGCGTGCCGATCATCGTGCACGAGGCCAACAAGCACGCGGGACTGGCGAACAGGGTGGGGGCTCGTTTCGCGTCGAAGGTTTTCGCCGCGGTGCCGGGTACGTCCCTGCCCGGTGCGGAGGTCATCGGTATCCCCCTGCGGCGCACGATCACGGCGCTCGACAGGGCGGCGTTGCGTGCCGAGGCGCGGCGGCACTTCGGACTGGACCCCGATGCGCCGACCCTGCTCGTGTTCGGTGGTTCGCAGGGAGCGCGTTCGATCAACACCGCCGTGTCGCAGGCCGCCGCTCGTTTCGCCGAGGCCGGTGTCGGCGTGCTGCACGCCCACGGACCGAAGAACACGTTGGTGGTGCAGGAGTTCGCGGGTAAGCCGCCGTACGTCCCGGTGCCGTACCTGGAGCGGATGGACCTCGCCTATGCCGCCGCCGACTTGGTGTTGTGCCGGTCCGGCGCGATGACGGTGGCCGAGGTCTCGGCGGTGGGACTGCCCGCGGTGTTCGTTCCGCTGCCTCACGGCAACGGTGAACAGGCGCTCAACGCGAGGCCCGCCGTGGACGCGGGAGCGGCGCTGTTGGTTCCCGATGAGGAGCTCACTAGCGACAAGGTCGCCGAACTCGTGATACCTCTGGTGACCGACCCGGAGCGGCTGGCGCGGATGAGTGCGGCGGCGGTCGGACTGGGCCACAAGGAGGCCGACGAGGTCCTCGCGGCGATGGTGTTGGAGCAGGCCGCGGGGAGGCGTCGGTGAGCAGGGCAGTCGATGAGGGGGAAGACGTGGGGACTATGCCACTCGGGACACTCGAACTACCCGAGCCGTTGCGACGGGCGCACCTGATCGGGGTCGGAGGCGCGGGGATGAGCGGGATCGCACGCATCCTGCTCGACCGGGGTGGGCGCGTGTCGGGGTCCGACGCCAAGGACTCCCGGGCGTTTCTGACGCTGCGTGCCCACGGCGCGCGCATCGAGGTGGGGCAGCGGGCGCAGAATCTGGACGTCTTCGGCGACCCACCTTCGGCCGTGATCGTGTCCACGGCGATCAAGGAGGACAACCCCGAGCTTGTCGCCGCCCGGGAACGGGGGATCCCGGTGTTGCACCGGGCCGAGGCGTTGGCGGCGCTGATGGAGGGACACCGGGTCGCCTGTATCGCAGGAACCCACGGCAAGACGTCCACCACGTCGATGCTCACGGTCGCGTTGCAGCACTGTCGCCTCGATCCCTCGTTCGCGATCGGCGGTGATCTCAACGAGTCCGGCGCCAATGCCCATCACGGTCAGGGCGGGATCTTCGTGGCCGAGGCCGACGAGAGCGACGGCTCGTTCCTGTCGTACTCGCCGTCGGTCGCTGTGATCACGAACATCGAACCGGACCACCTCGACCACCACGGCACGGCGGATGCCTACCACGCGGTGTTCCACGACTTCGTGCGACGCATCGAGCCGGGCGGCACTTTGATCGTGTGTGCTGATGACGAGGCCGCTTCGGAGCTGGCCACCCGCGCTGAGGCGGACGGGGTGCGGGTGCTCCGCTACGGGCGCGCCGCGACCGGCGAGGCGGATGCCAGGGTGCTCGACTACAGCCCCGGCGAGGACGGGGGCACCGTGCGGATCGTGCTCCGTGGCGAACAGCTGCGGATGGGGGTCGCCGTCCCGGGTGAGCACATGGCGTTCAACGCCGTGGCCGCGCTCTTGGCCGGTCTCGAACTCGGTGCCGACCTCGAGGGGCTCGTGGAGGGCCTGGCCGCGTTCGGCGGAGTGCGGCGCCGGTTCGAGTTCAAGGGCCGTGCGGGCGATGTGCGGGTCTACGACGACTACGCGCATCACCCCACGGAGGTGTCCGCGCAACTGCGGGCGGTGCGGCAGGCCGCGGGCCGTGGCCGGGTCGTCGTGGTGTTCCAGCCACACCTGTATTCGCGGACCAGGGCGTTCGCCGCCGAGTTCGCGGAGGCGTTGGGGCTGGCCGACGAGGTCGTGGTCCTCGACGTCTACGGGGCGAGGGAGGACCCGGAGCCCGGGGTGACCGGTGAGCTGGTGGCCTCCCGTATCAAGGGGGCGAACGCGCACTACGAGCCCGCGTTCGATCGTGCCGTCTCCCTCGTCGCCGATCTGGCCAAACCGGGTGACGTGGTGGTGACGATGGGCGCGGGTGACGTCACTCAGCTCGGTCCTGAACTGCTCGCCGAGCTGGACCGTCGAGACAGGTGAGGACATCCCTGCCGTGGTCACGACGAGGCAGCGCGCGTCCCGTCGCCCTCGGGCGACGGTGACGTCGTCGCGTGCGACGTCGCGGGATGGGCGTACGAGATCACGCCGGCGTGGTGGCTCGCGATCGCGGCAGCGGGTGGTGCAGCGGCGACGCATCGTGGCGTTGAGTGTGCTCACGGTGCTCGCGCTGGGCTATCTGGTGTGGTTCACCCCCTTCCTCGGAGTGAGCACGGTCGAGGTGGTGGGAGCCCACACGGTGGGGGCCGACCGGGTCCGGGCGGTGGCCGACGTGCCGGTCGAGCATCCGATGGTGCGGGTGGACACCGACGAGGTCGCGGCGCGGGTGGCGAGGCTTCCCGGCGTGGCCGAGGTGGACGTGTCCCGTTCGTGGCCCTCGACCATCACGATCTCCGTGACCGAACGCAGGGCGGTGGCCTACCACGACGGCAGGGAGGGCATCAGACTCGTCGATTCGACCGGTGTGTTGTACGAGCGGCTGGACACGCCTCCCGAAGGACTACCGAAACTCGAGGTGTTCGACCCGGGGCCGGTCGACGACGAGACCAGGGCCGTGACTGCCGTGCTCGCCGAGCTGCCCGCCGAGTTGTTCGAGCAGGTGGTGTCGGCAGGGGCCACGACGCCGGGCAGCGTCGAGTTCGAACTGGTCGACGACCGGATCGTGCGATGGGGCGACGCGGAACAGAACGCGTACAAGGCGAAGGTGTTGTCCGTGCTGCTGACCAGGGAGGGCACCGTCTACGACGTGTCGAGCCCCGAGCTTCCCACCGTGTCGTAGGACGCCTGTCGGCGTGTCGGGAGGGCTCTGTCAAAGTTGCCCCATGACCGACACCATGATCGACATCACCCGTCCCGAACCGCCGTTCACCGGTTCGGAGCGGACCATGTTGACCGGGTTCCTCGACTTCCTCCGGGCCACCGTCCTGTACAAGTGCCGTGGGTTGACCGACGAACAGGCGCGGCGGGCGTTGTTGCCCAGCAAGCTGACCACCGTGGCGGGCCTGGTCGGGCATCTGACGTACGTGGAGCGGTTCTGGTTCGGCGTCGTGCTCTCCGGAGAGGACGACCCGTGGCGCGAGGCGATGAAGACCGATCCGGACGCGGAGTTCCGTGCCGCGCTGGACGTGCCGCTGGTGACACTGCTGGCTGACTACGAACGCCAGTGCGAACACAGCCGGAAGCTCATCGAAGGGATGAATCTCGACCACGAGGTCCCGTTCCGGACCGGCACGATAAACCTGCGCTACGTCCTGACGCACATGATCGAGGAAACCGGCAGACACGCTGGACACCTTGACATTCTCACCGAGTTGATCGACGGTCGGACGGGCGAGTAACCGGAGGCGAAACCGCCGGTGTCGCCATGGTCGCGGCGAGGTGTGGCGAAAGACGTTCGCGACACGCCGCGTGCCTGCTGGATTCCGCGCTGCAGTCTGCCTACGGTCCGTCAGCAACGTTGGAAGTTGACATAACTCTAAACCTCTACCTCAGGTTTAGGGTTGGGTGGAAAACCCAGCACCGGTCGACGATCCAGCGTCGACGCACGACAGCACCACCACGATCAGGAAGGCAACCCGATGACGCCCCCGCACAATTACCTCGCGGTGATCAAGGTCGTCGGTATCGGCGGCGGCGGTGTGAATGCCGTGAACCGCATGATCGAGGTCGGCCTGAAAGGCGTGGAGTTCATCGCGGTGAACACCGACGCACAGGCCCTGCTGATGTCCGATGCGGACGTCAAGCTGGACATCGGCCGCGAACTCACGCGTGGCCTCGGTGCGGGCGCGTCCCCCGAGGTCGGACAGAAGGCCGCCGAAGACCATCGCGAGGAGATCGAAGAAGTCCTCAAGGGCGCCGACATGGTCTTCGTCACCGCGGGCGAAGGAGGCGGCACCGGCACCGGTGGCGCGCCCGTGGTCGCGCAGATCGCGCGCAAACTTGGGGCACTGACGATCGGCGTGGTCACGCGGCCGTTCTCGTTCGAGGGCAAGCGCCGTGCCCGGCAGGCGGAGGACGGCATCCAGGCACTGCGCAACGAGTGCGACACGCTGATCGTCATCCCCAACGACCGACTGCTTCAGCTCGGTGACATCGGCGTGTCCCTCATGGACGCGTTCCGTTCGGCCGACGAAGTCCTGTTGTCCGGTGTCCAGGGCATCACCGATCTCATCACCACACCGGGTCTGATCAACCTCGACTTCGCCGACGTCAAGAGCGTGATGTCCGGTGCGGGCAGTGCGCTCATGGGCATCGGCTCCGCGCGCGGTGAGGGTCGCGCCGTGCAGGCAGCGGAAAAGGCCATAAATTCACCGCTGCTGGAGGCCTCGATGGACGGTGCCCACGGCGCGCTGCTGTCCATCGCCGGTGGTTCGGACCTCGGACTGTTCGAGATCAACGAGGCCGCCTCGTTGGTCCAGGAGTCCGCGCACCCCGAAGCGAACATCATCTTCGGGACGATCATCGACGACTCGCTCGGCGATGAAGTGCGTGTCACAGTCATCGCGGCGGGCTTCGATTCGGGTGCGCCGACGCACAAGAAGCTCGACCCCGGCACATTCAGCACCCGCAGCACGGGCGGTGGCGACTCCTCGCAAAGCGGTGGGGGGACGACGACCTCCGGTTCCTCGGCGACGGGTGGACAGCGTGGTGAGTCCGGTACCCGGCCCGTCCGCGGGGAGAACGGCAATCCCACGCCGCCCGTGGTGCGACGGCAGCCGTCCGCGGGGCAGTCGAGTCAGTCCGGCTCGCTGCCGCCGAGCCACGGCTCCTCCCGCGGCTACTCGTCCTCGTCGACGGCGCATCGGGTGCACGGCAGCCTGCCCAGTCGTGCGTTCCCGGTGAACGACGACTCCGATGACGACGAGGTGGACGTGCCGCCTTTCATGCGTCGCTGAGCTTTCGTGGGTCATCGCTAAGCTCGCAGGCACCAGTAGCGGTACCGGTGTCGAAGGGGTTGACGGCTGTGCGCATTCGGCGGGTGGTGACCACGAGGGCGGGTGGACGGTCGAAGCCACCGTTCGACTCGTTCAACCTGGGTGACCACGTGGGCGACGACCCGGAGGCCGTCGCGGCGAACCGTCGCAGGCTCGCCCGCGAACTCGGCCTGGCCGAGGACCGCCTGATGTGGATGGAGCAGGTACACGGCCGCACCGTCGCGATCGTCGACGGTACCGAGGAAGGTCCTGCCGAGGCCACGGACGCCCTCGTCACCACCCGGCCCGGTGTGGCGCTTGTGGCGTTGGTCGCGGATTGTGTGCCGGTGTTGCTCGGTGACCCGGAAGCCGGTGTGGTGGCTGCCGTCCATGCCGGCAGGGTCGGAGCGCGCGTGGGTGTCGTTCCGGCCGCGCTGGAAGCCATGCGCTCGGTCGGGGCGCGCCCCGACCGGATCGAGGCGTTGTTGGGGCCGGCGATCTGCGGCGAATGCTACGAGGTGCCGAAGCCGATGGCCGACGACGTGGAGAAGCATCTGCCCGGTAGTGCCTGCCGGAGTAGGAAGGGAACCCCGGCGCTGGACCTGAGGGCGGGGTTGTGGAGGCAGTTGGCGGACCTCGGGGTGGGACGGATCGGAGTCGATCCGCGGTGCACGATGGAGGACGAGACCTTGTTCAGTCACCGCAGGAGTGCTCCGACTGGAAGGATTGCGGCGGTCACGTGGATGGAACAGTGAGCAGCCAGCGCTCGGAGGAATTGGCGACGGCGCTGCGGAAGATCACCGATCGTATCGAGCAGGCATGCCGACGGGTCGGTCGTTCGCCGGACGAGGTCCGGCTCATCGCCGTGACGAAGACCTTCCCCGCCACCGACGCTGCCGCCCTGCTGGACCTCGGGGTGCGTAACCTCGGGGAGAACCGGGATCAGGAAGCGGTGGCCAAGGTGCGCGAGGTGGGACAGCTTCGCCCGGACGCCGACGTGCGTTGGCACATGGTCGGCCGACTGCAGCGCAACAAGGCCAGGTCGGTGGCGCGCTGGGCCGCGGAGGTGCAGTCGGTGGACTCCCTCCGACTGGCCGACGCGCTCACCAAGGCGGTGCGGGCGGCGCTGGAGGCCGGAGAGCGGGATCGGCCGCTCGACGTGCTCGTCCAGGCCAGCCTCGACGACGATCCGTCGCGCGGCGGCTGCCCTATTGATGATCTTAGTGAGCTCGCCGATGTGATCGCCCAAAGGGGTGATTATCTCCGATTGCGCGGCGTGATGGCCGTCGCGCCGCTCGGTGTCGACCCCGAACCGGCTTTCGAGCGGTTGGCGGCCGTGGCCGAGAGGTTGCGGAAGGATCACCCTGAGGCGACCGAGATCTCGGCGGGCATGAGCGGGGACTTGGACCAGGCAATCGCATACGGCTCGACGTGTGTGCGTGTCGGAACCGCGTTGCTCGGCGGTCGCGGTTTAGCCTCCCCTTAGCAAGGTCCACCCACAGCGGCGTCGAATGGTTCGGCCGGAAGTCGTTGGGCCGTACTACATGACCGCAGAGGGCGAGGGAGAGGCATGAGCGCGCTGCAGAAGCTGAAGGCCTACTTCGGGATGGTCCCTGCCGAGGACGACTACGACTTCGACGAGGACTATCGGCGCGACTACCAGGGCAGCGACTACGGTTCCTACGACGAGCACGCGTACAAGGAAACACAACCGCGCAGGTCTCGCCCTCGCTACCGTGTCATGGACGAGTTCGAGGAAGCTGAGAGCACGTCCACGCGTGCCCGGCGTTCGGCTTCGCGTGGGGAGCCCGCCGTGCACGGGTCGCTGGCCATGGATCGGCAGCCGGAGCCCATGGCGCGGGTGCGTCAGCTGGGGCAGCAGAACCCGGCCTCGGAGTCCGGTGCCGCGGTGGCGCGCGATCCGTTGAGCCGCATCATCACGTTGCACCCGACCAGTTATGCGGAGGCGCGGGAGATCGGTGAGGCGTACCGCGATGGGGCGCCTGTCATCATGAACCTGACGGAGATGGAGAACGCCGACGCCAAACGTCTGGTGGACTTCGCGGCCGGTCTGGCGTTCGCCTTGCGCGGCTCGATGGACAAGGTCACGAATAAAGTGTTTTTGCTCTCACCCCCGGATGTGGATGTGACGGCGGAAGACCGCAGGAGAATCGCCGAGGGCGGATTGTTCCTCCGACACTGAGCCCGCGGGCGGGGTATGGCAGAGTGTTCCCGTGGTCGCTGTCCGCATGATTCTGTATTGGCTGCTGTTCGCGTTCTGGTTGCTGCTTACGGCACGTATCGTGGTAGAGCTCGTACGTGCCTTCGCTCGTGACTGGCGCCCCTCCGGAGGGGTTGCGGTAGCGCTCGAGACCATCTACACAGTGACCGATCCACCGGTTCGACTCGTGCGACGGATCATTCCGATCGTACGGATCGGCGGCGTGGGGCTGGACCTATCGATTATGGTGCTGCTGTTGGTTGTGTTCATCGGGATGCAACTGGCGCTTCCCGGGTAGCGGGGAACCCGGGTGGACCGGCAGGCCATGGAGTGCGTGAGGTGATCTGATGTCGTTGACTCCTGCTGACGTGCATAACGTCGCGTTCAGCAAGCCTCCGATCGGCAAGCGGGGCTACAACGAGGACGAGGTGGACGCGTTCCTCGACCTTGTCGAGACCGAGCTTGCCCGGTTGATTGAGGACAATAACGAGCTGCGGCAGCAGGTCGAACAGCTCGATGCAGAGTTGGAATCAACTCGTAGCGAGTTGGAAGCCGCGAAGGCGGCGGCCGCGCAGCACGGAGCACACGACGACTCCTCACGCAGGCTGTCCTCTGTGCCGCCCGCGTCCGCGATGGAGCAGACCCAGGCGACCGGGCTCATGGTCGACGGCGGTGAGCCGAACGTGCAGGCCGCCAAGGTGCTCGGTCTGGCGCAGGAGATGGCGGACCGACTCACGGCCGAGGCGAAGTCCGAGTCCGACAGCATGCTCGCCGAGGCCAGGGCCAAGTCGGAGCAGTTGTTGTCCGACGCGCGGTCGAAGGCCGACTCGATGGTCAACGAGGCGCGTACCCGCGCCGAGACGATGCTGAACGAGGCACGCACCAGGGCTGAGACGCTGGAGCGCCAGGCGCGTGAGAAGGCGACCAACCTGGACCGTGAGGCGCAGCGCAAGTACACCGAGACGTTGAACAACCTCAACACCGAGAAGACAGCCCTCAACAAGAAGATCGAGGAGCTGCGCACGATCGAGCGGGAATACCGCACTCGGTTGAGGGGCTTTTTGGAATCCCAGCTGCGTGAACTGGACGACCGAGGCTCCGCCGCGCCCGCTTCGGCGTCCTCATCGGGTTCCGGTCAGTCGAGCAGCAGCGGACAGAGCTACTCGTTCGGGCCGCGAGCTGAGGCGGGCTGAGTCTTCGACACCTCTCCACATCCATTGGGTGACGTTGTGACGGCGGGTCTTCCCCGCCGTCACGCCGGAGACGTGTTGTAATTCACTGTGCTCTATATCGTCCTTCTGCTGGTGCTGACGGCCCTGGGGCTGGTAGTGGCGGCACTCGTCACGGCCAGTTCACTGTGGGCCTGGGTGTCGATCGTCGCTTCGGGTCTTGCCGGAGCGCTGTTGGTGGTCGACTGGGCGCGTCGACGACTGCGGAACTCGACACGGAAAACGTCCGAGAAGCCCGAGTCTTCCGGCGAATCGGAGTCCGGTTCGGACGGGGAACGCGACGGTGACCGTGCCGACGGCATCGCCCGAGACGGCACCGACGGTGCCGAGACCGCGGAATCGGAGCAGACCACTCGCACCGTCTCGGACGTCTCGGCCGTCGCCGGGACGGAGCCAGCCGAGGCAGTGACAGCCGAGGCAACCATGGCCGATGAGGGTTCGGTATCGGCCGGTGATGCGGTGTCCGCGAAGTCCGCCACAACGTCCGAAACCTCCGGCCGCGCGCGGTTCGAGTCCGCCCGCACGGTGTACGCGGGTGCCTTGACGGCATCGACTCGGGAGCCGGTGGTCCGGGAGGGCGTGGACAGCCTCACCGATACGGCGCCGCGCACCGCGCTGTTGGCTTCGTCGGGTGAGCTCGCCGGTGCCGATGTCGATCCCCCCGAGGAGGAGACCAGCCCCGAAGACGCGCTGTTGGTGGCGAAACTCGAAGTCGAGGTGCTCGTCGTGGACGAGTATCCGCGCTACCACCTGGCCGACTGTTCCTGGCTCGGCTCCAGGGCGACGATCCCGCTCGCGGTGAAGGAAGCGCGTGACCTCGGGTTCACTCCCTGTGGGCTTTGTGGCCCGGATGCGTTGTTGGCGGCCAACCACCGCAAGCGACGTCTCTCGCGCCGCAACACGATGTAGGACGTGCGGGTCCGTAGCCGCCGTGGCTCGGCGACCGGCTAGTCTGTAATCACAGGCGTTGATCCGGCTATCACCGGGGAGCTTCCGGAAGAACGGGCATCGTTGGGTTCCTCGTGGTCCCGCGTGCCTCAGTAGAACCGGACGGGTCCGGCCCGTCACAGCCGTCGAATTGAGTGGTCCACGCGTTCTTCGCGTGGGCAAGCGGGGTGGTACCGCGGTACGCGCGTCGCCAGACGCCGTCTCGTCCCCGAGCAGGCCGTCGACGTCCACGGCCGAGCGAGACAGCGAGAACCGCGAGGAGCGCACCACAGATGTATCCGAAGGCATCCTTCGGCGATCAGCCCGCCGACCAGGTCGCTGCCCAACCGTCGTTTCCTGCGCTGGAAAAGGACGTCCTGGCGTACTGGGAATCGGACCGGACGTTCGCTGCGACGGTGGAGTCCCGGCCGGCCGGGGAGAACGGAAGCAACGAGTACGTCTTCTACGACGGCCCGCCGTTCGCCAACGGGCTGCCGCACTACGGCCACCTGCTGACCGGCTACGTCAAGGACATCGTCCCCCGCTACCAGACGATGCGCGGTAAGCGGGTCGAACGCCGGTTCGGCTGGGACACGCACGGACTGCCCGCCGAGTTGGAGGCGGAGCGGCAACTCGGCATCACCGACAAGTCGCAGATCGACGACATGGGTATCGCCGAGTTCAACCAGGCGTGCCGGGAGTCGGTGCTGCGCTACACCGCCGAGTGGCGGGAGTACGTCACACGCCAGGCGCGCTGGGTCGACTTCGACAACGACTACAAGACGCTCGACATCACCTACATGGAGTCGGTGATCTGGGCGTTCAAGCAGCTGTACGACAAGGGCCTGGTGTACGAGGGCTACCGGGTGCTGCCGTACTGCTGGCGGGACGAGACGCCGTTGTCCAACCATGAGCTGCGCATGGACGACGACGTCTATGTCAATCGCCAGGACCCGGCCGTGACGATCGGCTACCGGGTCGAGGGCAACGACGGCGCGCTCGCCGAACTCAACGGCGCGTACCTGCTGATCTGGACCACCACACCGTGGACGGTGCCGTCGAACCTCGCCACGGCCGTGCACCCCGAGGTCGAGTACGTGATGGTGCGCGCGGACGACGGTAAGCGGTTCGTGCTCGCCGAGGCCAGACTCTCCGCCTACGCCAAGGAACTCGGTGAGGAACCCGAGATCGTGGCGCGGTACAAGGGCGCCGACCTGCTCGGCACCCGCTATGCGCCCCCGTTCCCGTACTTCGTGGGCCATGAGAACGCGCACCGAGTGCTGGCCGCCGACTACGTGACCACCGAGGACGGTACGGGGATCGTGCACATCGCCCCCGCCTACGGTGAGGAGGACAAGGCCGTCACCGACGCCGCGGGCATCACCCCGGTCACCCCGGTGGACTCGAAGGGGCGGTTCGACTCGCAGGTGCCGGACTACGAGGGGCAGAACGTCTTCGAGGCCAACGCCAACATCATCCGGGACCTCAAAAACGGCACGGGTTCGGCGGGCCAGCAGGGTGCGATCCTGTTGCGCCACGAGACGTACGAGCACGCCTATCCGCATTGCTGGCGTTGCCGCAACCCGTTGATCTACCGCGCGGTGTCGTCGTGGTTCGTCGCGGTGACGAAGTTCAAGGACCGGATGGTCGAGCTGAACCAGCAGATCACCTGGTACCCGGAACACGTCAAGGACGGCCAGTTCGGCAAGTGGTTGGAAAACGCCCGGGACTGGTCGATCTCGCGTAATCGCTACTGGGGAACGCCCATCCCGGTGTGGGTCTCCGACGACCCGAACTATCCGCGCATCGACGTGTACGGGTCGTTGGACGAACTGGAACGCGACTTCGGGGTCCGTCCGACCGACCTGCACCGTCCGCACATCGACGCGTTGACCCGGCCCAACCCCGACGATCCGACGGGGAAGTCCACCATGCGGCGGGTCCCGGACGTGCTCGACGTGTGGTTCGACTCCGGGTCGATGCCCTTCGCGCAGGTGCACTACCCCTTCGAGAACGCCGAATGGTTCGAGCACCACTATCCCGGTGACTTCATCGTCGAGTACATCGGACAGACCCGGGGTTGGTTCTACACGCTGCACGTGTTGGCGACGGCGTTGTTCGACCGGCCCGCTTTCCGCACATGCGTGTCGCACGGCATCGTGCTCGGCTCCGACGGGCAGAAGATGTCGAAGTCGCTGCGCAACTACCCGGACATCAGTGAGGTGTTCGACCGGGACGGCTCCGACGCCATGCGGTGGTACCTCATGTCCAGCCCCATCCTGCGCGGCGGCAACCTGGTCGTCACTGACAAGGGCATCCGTGACGCGGTGCGGCAGGCCGTACTGCCGTTGTGGAACTCGTACTACTTCCTCGCCCTGTACGCCAACGCCGAGAACACCTCGGGCACGGTGCGCACCGACTCCGAGCATGTGCTCGACCGGTACCTGCTGGCGAAGACGCACGAGCTGGTCACCGACGTCGGCGGCGCTCTCGACGACTACGACATCGCCGGGGCGTGTGCCACGGTGCGGGACTTCCTCGAAGTGCTCACCAACTGGTACGTGCGCCGTTCCCGCGATCGCTTCTGGAACGGCGACCGCGACGCCATCGACACACTGCACACCGTGTTGGAGGTCGTCTGCCGGACCGTGGCGCCACTGCTGCCGTTGACCACCGAGGCGGTGTGGCGTGGTCTGACGGGGGGTCGCTCGGTGCACCTGTGCGACTGGCCTCTGGTGGACGAACTGCCCGCCGACCCGGCACTGGTGACGGCGATGGACCGGGTGCGGCAGGTGTGTTCGTCGGCGCTCTCGTTGCGCAAGGCCCACAAACTGCGCGTGCGGTTGCCGCTGGCGAAACTGATCGTGGCCGCCGAGGACGTCGACGCCCTGCGTCCGTTCGCCGACATCATCCGTGACGAGGTGAACGTGAAGTCGGTGGAGTTCACCACCGACGTGGCGGCCTACGGCACGTTCGAGGTCGCGGTCAACGCGCGTGTCGCGGGCCCGCGCCTGGGGCGCGACGTGCAAAAGGTGATCAAGGCCGTGAAGGCGGGGGACTGGACCACGACCGCCGACGGCACCGTCGTCGCGGCCGGGATCGAACTGCGCGAGGGCGAGTACGAACGGCGACTGGTCGCCAAGGACGCGGAAGCGGCCTCGGAGTTGCCGGGCGGCTCGGGGGTGCTGGTGCTGGACACGGAGGTGACCGCCGAACTGGCGCAGGAGGGCCTGGCCCGTGACCTGGTGCGGGTGGTGCAGCAGGCACGCCGTGACGCGGGACTGGAGGTGTCCGACCGGATCAGCCTCACCGTCGACGCCGCCGAGGAGGTCGTCACCGCCGCGCGGACACACGAGGAGTTCCTCGCGGGCGAGACGTTGGCCACCGAAGTGCGCTACGACACGGTCGCCGAGGGATTCGAGGGAACCGTCGGCGACGGCATGAAGGTCGTCGTCTCCGTCGCGAGAAGTAACTAAGCCATGGGCCGACGGCGTCTCGGGTGGTGCTCGACCCTGACACCGGCACGAGGGAACGGGAAGATCCGATGAGTGAGCTGCGGTTCGCGATCAGGGTGAAGCCGGGTGCCAAACGGGACGCCGTCGGCGGCATTTGGGACGGAGCGCTCGGTGAGGCGCTCGTGGTCTCGGTGCGCGCGCCCGCCGTCGACGGCAAGGCGAACGAGGCGGTGTGCCGCGTGCTGGCCGAGGCGTTGTCGGTCCGCGCCCGCGATCTCACCGTGGTGAAAGGCCACCGGGCCAGGGACAAGCTCGTCGAATTGCGCGATCCGCCACCGGGTTGTGCCGAACGTCTCGCCGAGCTCAGAGGGTCCGGTGGGGAGCCGCGAGGGGTGCGCTGAACGACGGGTGGCGGATCCCCCGTCCCTTTCCGCGGTCGTCCGTGGTCGAGCGGTGTGGTAGCACGGCGGACGAACCCGGACGGTGCTGCGTCACGGGCGGAAACCGTGGGGAGGGACAATGAACCGGTGAACACCGAGCAACAGCCTGATCCCTCGGACACCGAGCAGTCCGCCGATCCCACCCCGGCCCGGCGGCGGGTGGGTCTGCTCGTCCTCGTCGCGGCGGTCGCCTACGTCGTGGACGTGGTGACCAAGGTGGTCGCCACGGCGACCCTGGAAGGCGAGGAGCCGATCCGCCTCCTGGGTGGGGCGGTGTACCTGCAACTGCTGCGCAACCCGTACGCGGCCTTCGGCATGGACATCGGCGGTACCTGGATACTCACCGTCGTGGCGATCGCCGTCGTCGTCGGCATCGCGTGGTTCGCGCGCAAACTGCGCTCCGCGGGATGGGCGGTGGGGCTCGGTCTCGTGTTGGCCGGTGCGCTCGGCAATCTCACCGACCGCATCTTCCGTGCCCCCGCCGTGTTCCAGGGGCACGTGGTGGACTTCATCTCGGTGTTCGCGCCGAACGGTGAGTTCTTCCCGGTGTTCAACGCCGCGGATTCCGCGATCACCGTGGGGGCGGGGCTCATCGTGGTGCTGACGCTGTTGGGCAGGGACTACGACGGGACCAAGATCCCTCGCCGCCGCGACGGGAAATCCGACACCGAGTCGCACAAGGAGAAGGAACGTCCGGAGGATTCAGCGTGAGCAGTCGCATGTTGCCCGTCCCGGACGGGCTCGACGGGATGCGCGTCGACGTGGGACTGGCGAAGCTACTGGGACTGTCTCGCACGGTCGTGGCGGAGCTGGCCGCGTCCGGTGACGTGCTGATCGACGGCAAAGTCGCGAGCAAGTCCGACAGACTGACGGCGGGCGACCTACTCGAGGTGACGTTGCCGGAACCGGACACGCCCGCCGAGGTGTCGGCCGAACCCGTGGAGGGATTGCGGATCCTGCACGAGGACGACGACATCGTGGTGGTCGACAAACCCGTCGGTGTCGCGGTGCATCCCAGTCCGGGATGGACCGGACCGACCGTGGTGGGGGGGCTCGCCGCAGCCGGACTGCGCATCTCGACGTCGGGTGCGGCCGAACGGCAGGGCGTGGTACATCGGCTGGACGCCGGCACTACGGGAGTGATGGTGGTGGCCAAGAGCGAGCATGCGTACTCGGTGCTGAAGCGGGCGTTCAAGGAGCGCACCGTGTCGAAGGGGTACCACGCACTGGTCCAGGGCCATCCTGATCCGACGCGGGGCACGATCGACGCCCCCATCGACCGACATCCTCGGTACGACTACAAATTCGCCGTCGTGACGGGTGGCAAGCCCTCGATCACCCACTACGAGGTGATCGAGGCGTTCCGTGCGGCGTCGTTGGTGGACGTGCAACTGGAAACCGGCCGCACCCACCAGATCCGTGTGCACTTCTCCGCGATGCGGCATCCGTGCGTCGGTGACCTCACCTACGGCGCCGACCCCGTACTGGCCCGCCGGCTCGGCCTGACGCGACAGTGGTTGCACGCGCGCACACTGGGTTTCGCGCACCCCGCCGATGGTCGATGGGTCGAGTTCACCAGTGAGTACCCGGCCGACCTCGCCGCCGCGTTGGACATCCTGCGCGCGGAGTCGTGACCGGCGTCTGTTCGGAAAACGCCGTTCCGCGGCGGCTCCGATCAACTGAACAACGGTAGTGCCATCCAGCCCGCGACCCCGATCAAAGCGGTGGCGAACAGGCGGTCCAGCCATCGTTTCGGGCGCTCATCCCGGAACAGGACGGCGACTCGGCCGCCGAGCGTCCAGACGAGGAAGGCGACGAGGTTGTTCAGCGTGAGTACAACGGTGATCACCAGCGCTGTGGTGGCGTCGGCGGGTGCCCTGGGGAACTGCGTGAACACCGCCGCGACGGTGTAGTACGCCTTGGGGTTCAGTAGCAGGACGAGCGCACCGGTCCGGAACCCGGGTCGTTGTCTTCCGGCCGGAGCGGCACCCGCCGCGGCCTCGCCCTCCGACAGGCCGAAGCGAAGGAACGTCACCGCCAATCACAACACGTAAAAGCTCCCGACCACGCTGAGCGCCTTCGCGAACAGGGGATGTCTCAGGACGGCGACTCCCGTCCCGAACCCGATCGCCGCGGTCACGACGAGGGTCGCGACGTGGTGCCCCGCCAGGGACGGCACGGTGGTGCGGAGCCCCTTCGACGCGCCGATCGCCGCGAGGAACGCGTTACCCGGACCAGGGCTGAACGCGAGCGGGAACAAGAAGACCGAAGTCGCGAGGATCGTGTCCGTACCGTCCGCCGGTGACGGGAATCAGCCCACGGTGTGGCCGGACGTGGCCGATCCCGGTGGTGACTAGTCGTCCAGGGACCAGGTGAGGCTGCGCTCGTCGGGTTCCGGTCGGGGACTCCACCGGACGGCGGTGATCCTGACCGACTCGCCCACGATGTACACCGTGTGCCCACCGCTGGTCTCACCCGGTTGGACGCCGATCCTGTGCGGTGGTCGCGAGGTCAATGACACCGGAGCCTTGGCGACGGCGGTGCCGTCGGCGGTGAGCAGCTCGAGATAGTTGTCGGGCAGGGACGCGAACGGGATCGCGCCCTTGTTGGTGATCTCGGTGTGCACCACGACCGCCCGTTCGCCCTCCTGCAGGCTGTAGCCCGCGGCGGAGAACAGATAGTCGGCCGGGTCTTGGACCTCCAGTAACTGGACCGCCAACTGCTCGCCTTCCAGCCCCACGGTCTCCAGGACGTCGCCGGGACGGCCCTGCCGCGCGGACGCCGAAGCGGGGGAGCCGGAGCCGAAGTCCGAGGCGGGCGGGTGATCCCCTCGGGCCCACAACGCGCTTTGCGGTACCCCCCACGTGCTTATCGTGGGGTCGGGCGGTGGAACCTGCGACGGTTGCGGAGCCGGGGGTGGGAAGGGAGAAGCCTCCATCCCGCCCGGTGTCTGCGGGGCCGCCGGATACGGCCCCGAGGGGGTCCCGTGCACGGGATAGGCGCCACTGGGTACACCGGGTGCCGCGTGGGGACCGCTCGGGACACCGTGGACGGGGTAGGCGCCGCTGGGCACCCCCTGGACCGGGTGGGGACCGCTCGGGGTTCCCCGCACCGCATGGGCGCCACTGGGAGTGCCGTGCACCTGATAGGCACCCGAGGGTGTGCCGTGCACCTGATACGGCCCGCTCGGAGTGCCGTGAGTGTGGTTGCCCGCCGCATGTTGCGCGTACGGAGGAGGGGGAGCACCGGTGTTCGAAGCGGCGAGTGCCGCGCGCAGGCCGGCCGGGTCGCTCTCCACCCCGACGAGCAAGGGCAGTCCTTGCGCCGACAGGCCGACGAGACGGTAGGCGACGTCGCGCGGGTCCATCCCCACCTTCGCCGCGAGCTCGTGCACGGCCATTTTGCCCGCCTCCGCGAGAACAGCGAGCAGATGTGCGTCGACAGGATCGGTCACGGCCACACCTCGAGCCTAGTAGGCCGGTACTCTGCGGCCCATGACGACGCCCAGGACGACCGTGGCCACGCTCGCCGACGAGTTCGTGGACCTGCTGTTCGAGATCGAACCGTTACATCCTGTCCTGCTCGGTATCGACCCGACGCGGACCGGGTTGCGCGATGTCAGTGAGGCCGCCGAACGGGAGCACCGGGCCGCGTTGGAACGTGTCCTCGACCGGGCCCAGGCCATCGATCCGGCGGGACTCGACGAGCAGGATCGCGTCACCCGCGAGGTGCTCATCAGCCAGGCCCGTTCCCAGATCGAGCAGCTCGACACGCGGATCACGGAGTTCACGATCTCGGACCTGTTCGTGGCTCCTGCGCCGAGTCTGCTCACGTTGCTCCCCATGGTGAGTGTCGGCACCGCCGAACAGGGCAGGGCTCACCTGGACCGACTCGCCACCATTCCGAAGTACCTGGAGCAGGTGGCTGAACGCCACCGTGCGGGTGTGGCCGCCGGACGGACGCCCGTCGCGCATCTGGTCCAGGCCGGGATAGACCACCTCGACCGTTATCTCGCCGATCCCGCCAACGACCCGTTACTGCGGCAGCCCGCGCCCGCCGGGGACGATGACTTCACCTCCCGGCGGGAGACGCTGCTCGCCGACGTCGTGCGGCCCGCGTTCGCCGCCTATCGGGACGTGCTCCGCGACGAGCTGTTGGGCCACGGCAGGCCCGAGGACCGACCCGGCGTGTGCCATCTGCCCGACGGCGAGGAGATCTACTCGGCCATGGTGCGGATACACACGACCACCGACCGTGGTGCCGACGAGCTGCACGCCACCGGACTCGACTGCATCGCCCGGCTCGCGGAGGAGTACGCGGAGATCGGGGGCCGGGTGTTCGGCACGACCGACCTGGAGGAGATCTTCTCGAGGCTCCGCACCGATCCGGCGTTGCGGTGGAACGACGCCGACGAGCTGCTGAACACCGCGCGGGCCGCCATCGAGCGAGCCGAGCAGGAGGCACCCAAGTGGTTCGGTCGCATCCCACCGCAGCCGTGGGTGGTCGAGCCCGTCCCCGCCGCGGAGGCTCCGGGCGCGGCGGCGGCGTACTACCTGCAACCGTCCACCGACGGTTCTCGCCCCGGCACCTACTTCGCCAACACCTACAAGGTCACGGAACGGTTCCGGCACACCGCCGAGGTGACCGCGTTCCACGAGGTCATCCCCGGGCATCACCTCCAGCTCAGCACCGCGCTGAACCTCACCGAGCTGCCGCTGCTGCGACGGATAAGCGACGTCAACGCCTACTCCGAGGGTTGGGGGTTGTACACCGAACGACTCGCGCAGGAGATGGGGCTGTACTCCGACGACATCGCTTTGCTGGGGATGCTCAGCATGGACTCGATGCGGGCGGGGCGGCTGGTCGTCGACACCGGGTTGCACGCCAAGGGGTGGAGCAGGCAGCAGGCCATCGACTTCCTGGAGCGCAACACGCCCATGTCGATGGTGGAGATCGTGGCGGAGGTGGACCGCTACATCGCTTTTCCGGGACAGGCGCTGTCGTACATGGTCGGCAGGTTGGAGATTCAGCGGCTGCGGGCCGAGGCCGAGCGTGCGCTGGGGGAGCGGTTCGACATCAAGGCGTTCCATGACCTCGTGCTCGGTGGTGGCGCCCTGCCGCTGAACGTGCTGGAGGACGTCGTGCGCACGTGGGTGGGTCAGCATCGGTGAGCGCATGAGCCGTGTCCGCGCTGAAAGTCGCGGACACGGCTACGCGGGGCGCGGCACGGCTACGGGAATACTCCTTTGAGTTATACAGTTGTTACCTATTGCTGTCGGTGGGAATTCTGAGGTTTCGGCCGTGGCATGTGAGGTGACGACTGGTGACGACGAGGGGCACGGTGGCTGTGCTCGACGTGGGGAGCTTCAGTGCGCGACTGCTGGCGGTGAACCGTGAGGGTTCACTTCTGGACCCGGTGTTGAGCCACAAAACCCGGCTCCGACTCGACCGTGCTCTCGACGCTTCGGGGAATCTGCGACAGGAGGGTGTGGACGCCGTCGTCTCCGCCGTACGCGTGGCGGACGAGGTCGCGCGGCAGCACGGTATCCACGACTTCTTCTGTCTGGCCACCTCGTCGATCCGCGACGCCCGCAACAGCGCAGAAGTGGTCGCCCACGTCGAATCGGAAACGGGGCGGACGTTGCGTTTCCTCCCCGGAGCGGAGGAGGCCCGGCTGTCCTACCGGGCGGCGCGTTCATGGTTCGGCGCGGGCGCGGGACCGTTGTCCGTGCTCGACATCGGAGGGGGGACGCTGGAACTGGCCGCGGGTCGCGGCATCCACGCCGACTTCGCTCGGTCGTTGCCGCTCGGTGCTCGCGAGATGATGCGGACATGGCGGCTTGACACCGATCGTCCCTCGGAACACGCGATCGCGGCGTTGCGCGCCCATGCCATCGGTCGGATTCGGGAGGCGCTGGGCCGGGACGAAGCCCGGTTGAAGGGTTTCCGCGCCGTGGGGTGTTCGAAGGTGCTGCGTCAGCTTGCGGTCTTGGCCGGGCGGCGTCGCAAGGGGCTCGGCAAGACCAGGGAGTTGCACGTCGAGGACATCCGGCGTTGGATTCCCCGACTGGCGCAGTTGCCCGCGTCGCGCCGTGCCGAGCTACCCGGCATCTCCCGACCCCGTGCCCGTCAGGCGTTGGCAGGAGCCGTCGTCGCCGAAGCCCTGTTGACCGTGTTCGACGGTCCCGTGGTGATCTGCCCTTGGTCCACCACCCACGGACTGTTGCTGTCGCTGTTGCAGGAACCCGACGGGCTGCGGGAGCGGTCCGGTCGACGGGCCACGGCCGCTTGACCCAGGCGGATCCGGGGAACGAGAGTGCCATGATGAGCAGTCACGACGACCACATTCCGGACCGGCCCTCCGAACCCGAACCACCGGATCGTCCCGAGCCGGATGCGGACCGCAAGAAGAAACATCCCGGACTCGATCGGCTACCGACCCGTGACGTCCCCGAACCGCCGAACCGGGACGAGATACGTCCCGAAGGCGACGGCACCCCGGATACGAACACGTTCGAGCCGCCAGAATGAGCACTCGCCGGGAGCGTTGAGAACTTCCGTGGGCGCCGGCGAACCCGGAACCGGGGACACGCTGAGGCCACCGAAACGCCGCCGAAACGGCAAGGACGGTGAGCGCGCTTCGTTATGCGCGATGCACCGCCGAGGCGATCGGGGCTGCGGGCCGGGACTCCTCCGCGACGGGTTCGGGGGCCCGCCGCCGTATCGGCGCGCGGCCGGCGGGTTGGGACGGGCGTTCGAGTTCCTCACCCGGTGGGATCGGCATGGCGACGGGGTCCTCGGTCACCGTCACCGGCTGGCCATAGTGAGTGACCGTCAGTGGACTGCCCTTGACGAGCTGGTAGACGGCGAACTCCCGGTGGATCTCCACGCAGAACTGGGAACCACGGAAACACATCCGGAACGCGATCCGCTGGGGGATCGGTGGTAGTCGCGGTTGGAAGCTCAACTCGCCCGAGTGGTCACGCATGCCACCGAAACCCGCCACGATCGAGATCCAGGACCCCGCCAACGCGGCCATGTGCAGTCCGTTTCGGACATTCCGGTGCAGGTCGTGTAGGTCGGTGAGGGCAGTTTCGGCGAAGTAGTCGTACGCCAGCTCCAGGTGGCCGCATTCGGCCGCCAGCACCGACTGTGTCGTGGCGGACAGCGAGGAGTCGCGCACCGTCAACGCCTCGTAGTAGGCGAAGTTACGCCGTTTCTGTTCCAACGTGAAAGCGTCGCCGCGCAGGTGCATGGCAAGTACGAGGTCGGCCTGTTTGATGACCTGTTTGCGGTAGATGTCGAAGTACGGGTAATTGAGCAGGAGCGGATATTTCTCCGGTGGCGTGTTCTCGAAATCCCATGCGGCGTGTTCGGTGAAACGTTCGAACTGCGGATGCACCCGCAACAACTCGTCGTAGGGCATGCGCATCTTACGTGCGGCTTCCCGCCAGTCCGTGACCTCGACGTGGTCGACCCCGAGTGCCTCGGCGATGTCGGGGTGCCGTTCGCATGCATCGGCGGCGGCACGGAGATTTCGTTGCGCCATCAGGTTGGTGTAGATGTTGTTGTCCACCACGGCGCTGTACTCGTCGGGACCGGTGACACCGTCGATGCGGAATCCACCGTGCGGATCGTGGTGGCCGAGTGATGCCCACAGGCGTGCCGTTTCCACGAGCAGTTCGGTACCGCACTCTCGTTCGAACTCGGTGTCCTGTGTGGCGTTCAGGTAGCGAACGGTGGCGTCGGCGATGTCAGCGTTGACGTGGAAGGCCGCTGTGCCCGCCGGCCAGTACGCGGAACATTCATCACCGTTGATGGAACGCCACGGGAATGCGGCGCCCTTGAGTCCGAGCTGTCGTGCCCTCTCCTTCGCTTTATCCAATGTGGAGTGTCTCCAGCGGAGTGCGTCCCTGGCGGCGTCGGGGAGCGTGTAGGTGAGTTGCTGCAGTACGAATGTCTCGGTGTCCCAGAAGGCGTGGCCGCCGTAGCCCGGTCCGGTGAGCCCTTTGCCGGGAATCGCACGGCTTTCGCCACGGGCTCCTGCCTGCAACACGTGGAACAGCGAGAACCGGACAGCCTGCTGTAGCTCGGGGTCACCGTCGATCTCGATGTCCGCACTGGCCCAGAACTCGTCGAGGAACTGTCGTTGCTCGGTGAGCAGGCCGTCCCAGCCCGTCCTCAGTGCGCCCTCCAGTGCCGCGTCGACCTGGGCGCGTAACGCGGGGATCGACCGCTGTGCCGACCAACCATAGGCGAGGAACTTGGTCAGCTGCAGTTTCTCCCCCAACGGGACGTTCACCGCGATGGTCAGCCGGGCCAGATCGTCCTCGACCTCGATGGCGGTGCGCAGGGTGCCGGCGGTTTCGATCTGGTGGTCCATGGCCGCGGCCATCCGCAAAGCGGACCGTTTGGTGCGGTGGACGAGGACGGCGCGGTAGCGCTCGGCCTTGGTGTACTCGTTGAGCAGCGGGGCATCCAACGCCGCCGCCACCCGAGGGTCGCGGGTGTCGGACTCGATGGGTTCGTTGGCCAGCAGGTCGGACTGGGCGACCAGTTGGATCCCCGCGTCGAGCGGCTCGACCTCGTAGCGGATCGCGGCCACGGCCCTTTGGGTGAACGACACGAGTCGTTCGGTGCGGACCCGAACACGACGGCCGGTGGGGGAGGTCCATTCGGTCTCCCGTCGGAGAGTCCCGGAACGGAAGTCGAGGACCCGGAAGTGGTTCGCGGCGTGGCCGTAACGCATGTCGAGCGGTTCGTCCTCGACGAGCAGGCGGATGATCTTGCCGTCGGTCACGTTGACGATGGTCTGGCCGGCCTCCGGATAGCCGTAGGCGCTTTCGGCGTAAGGCAGTTCGTGCTCTTCGTAGAAACCGTTGAGGTAGGTGCCGGGCATGCCCCGCGGTTCGCCCTCCTCCAACGTTCCCCGCATACCGATGTGGCCGTTGGAAAGCGCGAACGTCGACTCGGTGCGCTGGAGTTGATCGAGGTCCAAGCCCTCCCAGCGAAGCTCCCAGGGGGAACCCACATAACCCCGTCCCATTCCGGGCGCACCACCGATCATGTCCGTTCCTCCAACAGATCGGCGAGATCGTCGACGACGATGTCGGCGCCCTGTTCCCGCAGCGCCTTCTCCTGGGCGGCGTGTTCGGCCGCGTCGGCCCTGTTGACACCGACCACGAATCCGAAGCCGCCGTCCCGACCGGCCCGCACACCCGCCTGGGCGTCCTCGAACACTGCCGCCGCGGATGGACGCACGCCCAATTCCGCGGCACACGCGAGGAAGGAGTCGGGGGCGGGTTTACCTCGCAGTCCCTTATGTTTGATGACGACACCGTCGACACGGGCCTGCACGTAGTCGGACAGGTTGGCCGCTTCCAGCACTCGTTCCCCGTTGGCGGACGAGGTGACGACCCCGATGGCCAAACCACGTTCCCGGACGGTGTCGAGGTAGCGCACCGAACCGGGGTAAGGGGTCACGCCTTCCTCGGTGATCACGCTCAACAGGAGCCGGTTCTTCCGGTTCCCGATCCCGTGTACGGTCTCGGCGTCGATGTCGTCGTGTTCGTCGCCTTCGGGCAGTTTGATCCCGCGGGAGGCGAGGAAGGCGCGTATGCCGTCGAGCCGGGGGCGGCCGTCGACGTAGGTGGCGTAGTCCTGTTCGGTGAATGGCGCTGCGTTCGGGTCGCGCCGACGCAGGAATTCGTCGAAAGTGCGTTTCCAGGCACGCCGGTGGACGACGGCGGTGCTGGTGAGTACCCCGTCGAGATCGAAAAGGCAGGCGGTCACTGCCTCAGGCAACCCGACCATGTCCTTCACGCTAGCGGCCGGACGCATCCCCGGCAGTGGAGAACACCTGGACAGCTGAACAGCTCCGAGTGATCCTCGACCGTCGAGCGAGCGACGCTCCAATCAGCGCCTCCGCACGCTGTGTGGACGCCGTCTGTCACCTCGGTCCGGTCACTGTCGAGACGTGGCGCCGCGAATACGCCGTCACGTCGTCGGTTTGAGCGGATCATGCCCAATGGACATGAGACGGTGCCGCCAGTGGGTGTCGCCCGCCGTGGGCTCCAAATCCTCGCGCCGTTGGCCGTACACCCGGTCGATGACGCGCCGCATCACGTTGAAGTCGTCGTCACCGAGGTCGGTCTTACGCTTACCGAGGATCTCCAGCACCCGCTGTCCGAGGTGGGGTCCGGCCTGGTCCGGGTACTCCTCGTCCTCCGGCGTGGCCGATTGCGTCCGCAGCCAGTCGGACAACTCCCGCGACGTCATGTTGACGACCCGGTGGAATTCCTCCCACAGCTCTTCTTCCCTGGGGTCCATGCCGCACCTCCTCTGCGTGGTCTTCTTCGGGTTTTGAACACGAAGGCCCCGACGTCCTCAGCCCGGTGTCGTCTCCCCGCCGAGCGCGGCCAGCACCTCGCCGGTGTAGTAGGACGACAACTGGTTCGCGGCGAGGAAGACGTACGACGGGGCGAGTTCGTCGGGGTGTGCGGCGCGACCCATCGGCGCCTGTTGTCCGAACTCCGCGACGTGTTCCTCCGACAGCGTCGCCGGGATCAACGGAGTCCACACGGGTCCGGGTGCGACACAGTTGACGCGGATACCGCGGGGCAACAGGGCCTGCGCCATCGCGAACGTCCACGAGTGCACGGCACCTTTGGTGGCCGTGTAGTCGATGAGTTTCCTGTTCCCCCGTAGTCCGTTCACCGAACCGCTGTTGATGATCGTGCTGCCCTCGGGCAGGTGCGGTAGTGCCGCTGCCGTCACTCGGAAGTAGGAGTGGATGTTCACCTCGAACGTGTGGAGCCACTGGTCGTCGGAGAGTTCCTCGACCGAGTCGAGTTCGCGCTGTGTGGCCACATTGTTCACGAGCAGGTCGAGCCCACCGAACTCGCGGACCGTGTCGGTGACGATCCGCTCGCACTGTCCTTTGTCGGCCAGGTCCCCGGGTAGCAGCAGACACTTCCGACCCTGTTTGCGCACGAGCTCGGCGGTGTGTTCGGCGTCAGCGTGTTCGGTCAGGTAGGCGATGGCGACGTCGGCGCCCTCCTTGGCGAACGCGACGGCGACGGCACGTCCGATGCCGGAGTCCCCGCCGGTGATGAGAGCCTTGCGGTCGAGCAGCAGGTCTCGGCCGACGTAGTCCCGCATCTCGTCTCGCGGCCGTGGCCGCATCCGTCCCGTCTCACCGGGAGGACGCTGGCTTTGTCGCGGTTGGTTCACGGTCGCTCCTCACTGGTGGCTCGTCAGCAGTACGGCGTCGTTCGTGATCGGGACTTCGCGTACCCGTACGCCGGTCGCGTGATGGACCGCGTTGGCGATGGCGGCCGCCGTGCCCACGATGCCGATCTCGCCGATCCCCTTGCTGCCCATGGGGTTGACGTACGGGTCGTGCTCGGTGATCCAGTGCGCCTCCACCGAGGGCACGTCCGCGCACGTCGGAATGTGGTACTCGGCCAGGTCGTGGTTGACCACGAAGCCGAAGCGTTCATCGAGGACACTCTTCTCGTGCAGTGCCATCGACAGGCCCATCGTCATACCGCCGACGAGTTGTGACCGTGCCGTACGCGGATTGATCACACGTCCGATGGCGAACACACCGAGCAGCCGGGGCACCCGGATCTCCCCGGTGTCCACATTGACCAGGACTTCGGCGAACTGGGCACCGTAGGCGTGCATGGCGAAACGTTCGGTGTGACCGTCGTCGGTGGCGGCGGCGGTGTACTCGTCCCCGGCATCCGGATCGTCGCCGTACTTCTCGCGGAATCGGCGTGCGGCCGCCACGATCGCCGACCCCCAGTTGGTGGTGCCCGACGAACCACCGGCCACGGTGGCCGGCGGCAGCCCGGTGTCCCCGATGCGCATGTCGATGTCCGAGAAAGGGACGGTGAGCGCGTCGGCCGCGATCTGCGTCAGCGCCGTCCACGCTCCGGTGCCCAGGTCGGCCGCGCCGATCGACACCACGTAGCGGCCGTCACCGTCGTAGCGCACCGACGCCGCCGAGGCCCCCGGCCTTCGCAGCACCGGATAGGTGGAACCGGCGACCCCGGTACCCACCCACCAGTCACCGTCCCGCCTCGACCGGGCCAACGGTGGTCGGTCGGCCCAGCCGAACCGCCGTGCACCTTCGCGCAGACAGGCCACGAAGTTCCGGCTGGAGTACGGCTTGCCGGTGTCGGGGTCGGTTTCGGGCTCGTTCCGGATACGCAGTTCGATCGGGTCCACACCGCACGCTTCGGCGAGTTCGTCCATCGCCACCTCGGGGGCGAACATGCCGGGGCATTCGCCCGGGGCGCGCATCCAGGACGGCACCGGTACGTCGAGCGCGGCCAGACGATGCGTCGTGCGACGGTTCGTCGCGGCGTACATCGTCCGTGTCGGAATCCCCGTTTGTTCGGCGAATTCCTTGTACCGCGCGGTGAGTTCGACGATGTCGTTGCTGATGCCGGTGAGTCTGCCGTCGACGTCGGCCGCCAGCCGCATGCGCTGGATGGTGGGTGTGCGATAGCCGACGAACGAGAACATCTGCTGTCGGGTGACGGCGAACTTGACGGGGCGCCCCTTCAGCCGTTGTGCCGCGAGTACCGTGAGGATCTCGTGTGGGTGAGGTCTGCCCTTGGACCCGAATCCGCCGCCGACGTAGGGCGCGACCACACGCACACGGTCGGGGGTGAGCCCGAACATCGTGGCTATGGCCTCACCGATCGTGTGCACACCCTGCGTCGAGTCGTACACGGTGAGCGTGGCGGTGGCGTCGTCACCGTGCCACACCGCCACCGTGGTGTGTGGTTCCAGGGGGTTGTTGTGGGTCATCGCGGTCGTGTAGGTGGCTTCGACCGCTCTGGCCGCGTCGTCGAACGCCGCGTCAGGATCGCCGGCGAGGGAATCGGTGGGGTGGTTCGGGTTCACCGATTCGGGTTTGTAGAGGTCATCACGGTCGACGGACAGGATCACGTCGTGTGGGCTCGTCCGGTACTGCACCCGCACGAGATCGGCGGCCTGCCGCGCGACCTCGGGTGTTTCGGCGACGACGGCCGCCACGATCTGTCCTCGGAACCACACCTCGTCGGACTGCAACACCTCCAGCTCGGCGTCGTGTCCGTGCTGGAGTCGCGGTGCGTTGAACGGCGTCAGCACGGTCAGCACTCTGCTGAGCGCGGTGGCGGCTCTCGCGTCGACCTCCGTCACCCGGCCCCGCGCGACGGTGGACTGCACGGGATGCAGATACGAGGGCTGGGACACCGGTTGTTCGTAGGCGTACGGTCCGGTTCCGGTGACTTTCGCCCAGCCGTCCACACGTTCGTGGTCGACCCCGACCTCGTGGGTACGCAGCGACCGGTTCACGTGGCACCCTCCTCCGCCAGGCTTCGGAGAACGGTGACGAGCATCGCGCGCGCCATCGGGACTTTGAACGCGTTGTCTCGCAACGTCCTCGCATCGGCGAGTTCCACGTCGGCTGCCTCCTTGAACCTCCCCGAGGTCGCCTCGGCCTCGCGCAGCGTGCGTTCCGCCGAGATCGCCCGCCAGGGTTTGTGTGCGAGTCCGCCGAACGCGATCCGCACGTCCTGCACCACTCCGTCGGTGACGTCGAGGGCCGCGGCCACGGAGACCAGCGCGAACGCGTACGACGCCCGATCCCGGGCCTTGCGGTAGCACGATCGTGCGGCGAACGGCAGTGGAGGCAGGTCCACGGCGGTGATGAGTTCGCCGTGCTCGAGCACGGTGTCCCGCTCGGGGTGTTCACCCGGGAGTCGGTGCAACTCGGCCGCGGGCACCGTTCGCTCACCGTCGGCGGTGCGGATACGGACCACGGCGTCCAGCGCGGTCAACGCGACGGCCAGATCGGACGGGTGCACCGCGACGCAATGGGAGGAGGCGCCGAGCACTGCGTGATACCGCGTGTAGCCGTCGAGGGCCGAACACCCCTCGCCGGGGGAACGTTTGTTGCAGGGGGTGGTGACGTCCTGGAAGTAGACACAGCGGGTGCGTTGCAGCAGGTTGCCACCCACTGTGGCGAGGTTGCGCAGTTGTCCCGACGCGCCCTGCAGCAACGCCTGCGACAACACCGGGTACCGGCTACGCACCAGAGGATGAGCGGCGACGTCGCTGTTGCGGGCACCGGCGCCGATGCGCACACCGCCATCGGGGAGCTCCTCGATGGCGTCGAGTGACAGCCCGGTGATGTCGACGAGCAGTTCCGGAGCGGTGATGCCCAACTTCATGTGGTCCACGAGGTTGGTCCCACCCGCGAGGTACGCGGCTCGACCGTTGCCCGTCACCGTGCGCACAGCGGCTTCGGCGTCGGTGGCCTTGGAGTACTCGAACGGAATCATGGTGTCGCGTCCCGCCGTTTGCGCGTGCGATCCAGTGCCCGGGCCTTCGCGACCGACTCCACTGCCGCCACGATGCCTTGATACGCCCCGCAGCGGCACAGGTTCCCGCTGATACGTTCCCGGATCTCCTCGGCGTCGAGCGTGGGGGCGGTCGTGCCCGGAGGTGTCACCGCGCTGGGCCAACCCGCTTCGGCCTCGGCCAGCAGTCCGGCGGCGGAGCAGATCTGGCCGGGTGTGCAGTAGCCGCACTGGAAGCCGTCGTGGTCGAGGAACGCGCGGTGCAGCGAATGGGGGTCGGCGTCGTCCCGCAGTCCTTCGCTCGTGGTGATGGTGGAGCCGTCGGACGCGACCGCGAAGGTCAGACACGTCGTCACCCTGCGTCCGTTCTGCAGCACGGTGCACGATCCGCACTGACCGTGGTCGCATCCCTTCTTGGGAGACGTGATCCCCAACCTGTCGCGTAACGCGTCGAGTAGTGTGACCCGGGTGTCGACGGACAGGTCGTGCTGCTGGCCGTCCACGATGAGCGTGATCTCGGTTTCCATGGCATCCCGTCCGAATCGGCGCGCATCCGGCGCATGCGGCGTCGGCTGCGACTTACCACTCCGGTGGTGGGGTCAAACGATTCGTCGCGGCGCCCACCCGCCGGGACGGCGGCGGAAGTCGGGTGTCGTGGTCACTCGGTGAGCTGGCTGCGCAGGAATTCGAGCGTGCGTGCGAGTAACCGGGACACGTGCATCTGGGAGATCCCCACGCGTTCGGCGATCTGGGTCTGCGTCATGTTGCCGAAGAACCTCAGGATCAGTACCCGCCGCTCCCGTTCGGGCAGGCTCGCCAGCAGTGGTTGCAGCGATTCGTGGTATTCGACGTGCTCCAGTTCCACGTCGTCGTGACCGACCGTCTCGGCCAGGGGCAGCGTGCCCTCGTCGTCGTAGGCGGCGTCCATCGAGACCGACTGATAGGCGTTGCCCGCGAGTAGTCCGTCCCACACGTCCTCGGGGCTGAGGCCGAGTTCGGCGGCCAGTTCACTCGGCGTCGGCGCTCTGCCGAGGCGCTGGGCGAGTTTGCTGCTGGCCTGGCTCAGTGACAGGTGCAGTTCCTTCAGCCGCCGAGGTACCCGTACGGCCCAACTGGAGTCGCGGAAGTGCCGACGGACCTCGCCCATGATCGTGGGTACGGCGAAGGCGACGAATTCGGTTCCGCGGGAGGCGTCGAACCGGTCGATGGCGTTGAGCAGTCCTAGCCTGGCGACCTGCACCAGGTCATCGCGTGGTTCACCGCGGCCGACGAAGCGGCGGGCGATGTGTTCAGCGAGCGGGAGACAACGAGTGATGATCTCCTCACGCAAGGTCACACGCTGAGGGTCGTCCGGATCCAGGGCGGCCAGTGCGTTGAACAAAGGAGACAAGTCCTCGTAACCTGCTGAGCCTCCTGCTTGCTTGCGCTTCTCTACGCGGGATTGCTCGTCAGGGGTCACGGGACCGTGGCTACCCCGGCCCGTACGGCGCCACACCCCCGTAACGGCTGGTCGGGCGAGTGGTGTTGACAGCGGTGTCGGTGGAAAGTGGGGTGCCGATCTTCGGGGAGAGCGGGGTTCGTCCCCAGGTGGAGCCGCGATGTGGTCGCTGGTCGTGCGGGAACGAGCGCGGTTTCCGAGGGGGGTCGGGTGTCGCACCGCCGGGCGAGGACGACCGACCACACGAGGGTCCCCCTATATATTCCACTGTGGAGCTTCTGTCCAGGAATGTTACTGACTGTGCTCGGAAAAGTTGTCCTTGCGATATCGAGATGGCCGGGCGTACCGTCTGAGACGCAGTGGTTGTGGCCCCAGCCGTACCGGGCATGGCCGTACGGACGGAAGGTGGCGACCGAATGGTTCGCATGCGTGATGACCTCGACATACGAGTCGACGAACCGGCCACGGGACTGGTCGTCGTCAGGGTCGCCGGCGAGATCGACATCCTCGGAGCGCCGCTGCTACGGCAGTGTGTCGACGACCGTCTTCCCGGGGCCTGTGCCTTCGTCCTCGACCTGAGCGGTGTCACTTTCTTCGGTGCGGCGGGGATTTCGGTGCTCGTCGAGGCCTCCGCCGCGGCGGAGCGGCTCCGCGTGAACTGGGCCCTGGCGTGTCCTCCCGCCGTGCTGCGGCCGTTGCAGGTCACCGACCTCGCTCGCCGGCTGCCGGTGTGTTCGGAATTCCCCGAAGCCGTTCGTGTGGCTACGGCAGCTTCACCCGTCCTGTCGTGACAGCTTGTGATCAGCGCGCGTGGCGGGAACGGTAGCGGGTCTCCTGCCGTGCTCCGCAGAGGTCCATGCTGCACCAGACGCTGCTCTGTCCGGGGGAGCGATCGTAGAACACCCACCGACAATCCGGGTTGCGGCAGACCTTGAGTCTGTCGAGTTCCCCCGTGAGGCCCCCGATGAAGACCAGGGCGAGACATTCGCCGAGGTAGGCGTCGAACGGTCCCGTCTTCCTGGGTGGGAGTACGGGTTCACCGTGTTCCGACCACCGCGGCGGGGCGAGCAGTACCTTGGCGAGCTTGTTGAGTTCGGCCGTTCGCTCCTGCCCGTCGAGATGGTCGCGTATGGTCTCCCGCAGTTTGAGTAGGAGTTCGTGTTCCTTGCGATTGAGGTCGCCGACATCCACGCCGTTGGCACGCAACCACGCCGAGGCGCTGGTGCTCGTGATCAGCGCGTCTTCGGTGTAGAGGAGACGCGCCGAGTTGCAGAGCTGCTCCAGCTTCCTCAGCTCCCCAGGGGCTTCGGTCCTTGAGAACGGCATGGTCGCGATGTTATTGCCTAGGGGACTCGCAAGATCACTCGCAGTCGATGTCGAGAGGGACCGTGGGAGCGGAGGGCTGCTACGGGACGGCGGGCGGCGTCGGTTCGGTGAACCGTGGTGAGGGCGCCGCAGGCGACGGCGCTGTTGTGTTCACGCAGGCCCTCGCATAGCTATGCGTAGGATTCCCCGGCCGCTCCCACGGCCGTGTCACCGGATCGCTTTTCAGCGGGATGCGCGGTCAGTCGCGCGGCGTGACGAACGTGCCCTTGGACTTCAGGGTCTGCACCAGACCACGCTCACGCAGGATCTTCGTGGCCTTGCGGACGGTGTCGAGGGCGACGCCGTATTCCTCCGACAGGGCCCGCTCGCCGGGGATGCGACTTCCCGCCGGCCACTTTCCCTGTTCGATGAGACCGGCGAGGTGATCGGCCAGTAGTACGTACTCGTATCCGGTTTTGTTGTCCGGGTTGTATTTCCTACGTTCGGGACCGTTCATGACAGCACGATAGAACTGTGCCGCGCTGCGCTCACGTACGGACCGCGGCACAGCGCGGGGTGTGACGGGATGGAAGTGCCCCTAAGACTGTGGAGAGCTCCGCTGTTCGGGGATCGGGTTGACGGTGATCTCCTTGGTGACCTCGAGAAGCCTTATGGCGGCCTTGTCGGCGTCGGCCCGCGAGAACCGTGCCGCGGGGGCGCTTATCCCGAGTGCCACCGGTAGGCGGGTGCCCGTCAGTGGGGCGGCGACACAACGGCCGTCACCGTCGTCACTGATCGCATAGCCCAGTCGTTGGATGTCACCGATGCCGGTGAGATAGGAGTCGGGTGCGATCTCGTATCCGGTCGCCGACAGGGGGAGCAGCTCCCGGATGCGCTCCTCGGGCAGCCGGGACGCGATCGCGTGTCCCATCGCGGTGGCATACAGCGGTTCGCGAAAGCCCCGTGCCGAGGCGAAACGCACCCGGTGTTTGCTCTCCACCACGTCGAGATAGACGATGTGGTCTCCGTCCAGGATGGCCAGATTGACCGTTTCGCCGAATTCGTCACGAATTTTCTCCAGCCAGGGCCGAGCGCGTTCTCGCAGCACTTCCAAATGGCGTGACTGCATGCCCACGAACCCCAGGCCGAGGCGATAGAGCCCTGTTCCGGCGTCTCGCTCGACGTAGCGATGCGCCTCCAGGGTCCACAGGTACCGGAAAGCCGACGACTTCGGCAGTTCGGTCTCTTGGGCGACGTCGATGAGGGAGACGCCTTCGACGGATTCCTGTAGCAGGTTGAGGATTGAACAGACTCGTTCAACCGCGCGAACGGTGTAGTTGCGTTCCTCTCCTTTGGTTGCGGTATCCGCGTTGTCGCGGGGGCCCTGTCCGTGTCGCCCTGGCACACCTGCTCCCTATGGAATACGGATGACGTGTTTCAAAACTCTAGCGGCCGTGGAGTGCGGTAGCAGGGGGCCAGAGAACCGCCGTTCACCGTGCCGCACATGGTTCTCGTCTCTATTTAACCGGGACTTTATCAGCATTGCGTGTGCGAGTCCCCGGTTATCCCTGTAACGAATCGTCTTGCGTGGCGATATTGATTCCGGAGTGGACTCTTGGTTTCATTGCCTGGGGTGGTTCGGTGATGGGTCGCTAATTTTCGCTTCCAAAATAGCCCATTTGGTGGTAGCAGTCTTCGGGATCGTGCAGGAAGCTGGTGTGGTGTCGATCGTGGCGCGGTCGTATGGCTGGGGGTTTTCGTTTGCGCTCACTTGCTTTGGCCGTCAATGCCACGACGAGGCGGAAAAAAACCGTTCCCGAACCTCGCTGACGATGTCCATGCCAATTCATGAGTCCGTATCGCGGGCAGGTACGCCAGCTGGATCCCGAGATGCACGCCCGGCCTCGGTCGATGTATCGAAGTCCGACGTGTTTCACGATTCCATTTCCGAGCAATCCGGTGAGCCGGTCTGGGAACTCGTTCGTCGAGTTCGCAAACTGCGTGGAATGACCCAGTATCAGCTCGCCGACAGGCTCGCCGAGCTGTCGAGCAACTCCAGTGTCAGCCGCGATGAAGTGGCGCGATGGGAACGCGGCAAGCGTGTCCCGGGGCCGTACTGGAGGCAATGGTTGAGCCTGGCGCTCGACGTGCCGTCGGAGCAGCTGCTCGAGGCTGTTCGGTATGGCCGGCTCAAGAGAGCGGCTCGCTGAATTCACGCCCCGACCCACGCGGACCGCAGCGGTGTAGCGCGCTGATCAGCTAGCGTGCTACAGTCGCTGCGGCTGTCGACGTGGGACCGTTCACCATGCGGCGACGGCCGTGGAGGCGTGGCCGGGCTTCCCCTTCCGATCCGGCCACGCCTCGTCCGAACGGCACGAAAGTCGCGTCATGCACTGGGGGTGCGGCGCCAGGGCGTGACACCGGGAAGGCATGGGGGGAGGGTTCCACACTCCACAGGAAGTGCCCACCCGCCGACTCGGCGACAGGGGTGAGGGGTGGGCGTGTTGGGGTGTCCGGCGTCATGGCGTCGCGGTGCCATGACGCGGACTCGGTGCTGTCGTGCTGCTCGTCGGAGTGGTTCCGGGTGTCGCTCGTCGTGGCGGCGCGACGTCGTGCGGCCGTGCGTGAGTCGGGACGGGGTGAGGTCAGGAGGTGTGGTGGGTCAGCCTGCGGGTCAGATCGGTGAGCAGTTCCAGTGAGTCCTCGGCCGACATCGCATGTTCCCGGACCCGTTCCCACAGGGTGTGGAAGACGGCGAGCGAATCCGGACTCTCGTAGTGGATGCGGTCGACCGGGGTGGTCACGTAAACGACACCGGGGAAGTCCTGAATGATCTCCGGGGGTAGTGACAGTGTCGTGAACGCCCCGCTGGCGCCCGCCGGCCTGCCTGCGCTGTCCGGCAGTACGTGGATGTCGATGGTGTTCCGCTGGGCGAGTGTCACCAGAGCGTTGAGCTGTTCGCCCAGGACATGGGGGCCGCCGACCGGGCTACGAAGAGCGCTTTCGCCGAGCACGCACGTCAACCGCGGAGGATCGGCGCGATCGAGGACGGCCTGACGCCCGCGCAGCATTCTCAGGTGGAGGGTGAGTTCGTCGGCTTCGCGGCCGACCAGTCCCGCGCGAAGCAATGCCTCGGCGTACGCGGGTGTCTGCAGCAGTTCGGGTACGTGCTGTGGTTCGTAGATCCGCATCTCGATGGCGGAGTATTCGAATCCGGCCAGGAGTGCGAGCGACTTCGGCGGGAAGTGTTCGGGGAATTCGTCCTCCCACCAGTCGGGCGAGTGCATCTCGACCCGGTCACGTAGCTGCCGGTAGTACGCGGCACGGTCGCCGTGGCCGTAGGCGTCCAACATGATGTCCAGGCTGTCGTGGCTCGGCAGGTAGCGACCCATTTCGTAGTGGCCGATGGTCGCGCGACTTTTGCCGATCTTCTTCGCTATCTCGCTCTGATTGGAGTTCTGGCTGGTCTCGCGCAGTTTCTTCAGTCCCTGGGTGAACGCCCACTCCGCGACGACGTGGCTCACTTCGACCAAGGGCCTCACCTTTCGGCTACGGGTGATGCGCACGCATCACCCGAACGGGCCACACCGCGCTATAGCGCGCTAGCTCTGTAGCGCGCTACATTCGGTATGGCTACTGACAGTTGGACGCTTGTCACGTTAGCCCCGGCGACGTCGGCCGCGGGTGGGAACCCCCTCGTAAGCCACGTCGCCGGACTCGAGCACTCGGTGGCTGACGACATGGGTGGGCGGGTGTGGGTACTGCTGCTGTTTCGGGCGGTGTGGATGGGAGGTCGGATGGTGAGGGAGGGCTCCGAGGGGTCGGTCCGGCGCGGTGGGCGGCTCACGGAGGTGAGCGTGGTCTCGTGGGCGCCGACACGCCCCTCACCATGGGGGTGCTCGATGCGAGATCGCGCGCTCTCGAGTACGGCGCCGCTCCCGGTTCCGCCGCGCGGCAAGCCAGGCGGGATGCCAGCGATGTCGAGCACTGGGAGGCTCGCCGACGAGGTCGTTATGTGCGGCTGTGGGCCGCGCGTCTGGATGTGTGGGCGGCGGCACGGGACGCCCGCGACGCCGCTTACCGGCTGGTCCGTCATGTACGGCAGCCGCACCACCGCATCGGTGATGTGCCGATCCTGCGTTCCACCGGTTCACCTCGGTTGTGTGCCACCGCGGACGTCGGCGGTGGCGGGATCCTGACGACCTATCCTCGCGGCGCTCTCGACCATCGGTACGACCGAGCTCCTTTCGGGGCGCTGGAACGGGCCCATGTTGTCGCATATATCCGAGCTCTCGCCGCGGCGCGGGACCGTTTGCTCGGGGTGATGCCGTGTGCGTCGGCCTCACGGTGCACCGATGGTCATGAGGCCCTTTCCCGGCCGGAGGGCTCGCCGCTCCAGGTGTGGCGGGTCAGCCATCGGATTCTGTATCTGGCCGGGCCGGGGGAGGCTCGAGCGAGGGCCGCGGAGCTGGCTGCGACCGTCGTCGACGATTCCGGTGCTCCTGCGGCTGAGATCGTCGACATGCGCGCGGATGACGGCTACGTCGACGGTGAGGGACGTTGGGTGCATCCGGCGCTGACACTCGTTCCCCGTGCGGTGTCCGCGCTATGGGCGGATTACGACGCGGCGGAGGCCGATGTGGGGCAGCCATCGGCTATCGCAGAGGTGATCAGCCGGGCCGCCGTGTACGTATGGGGCACGTTCGCTCGCGGGTGTGACCGATGTTCCGGTGAACGGAATGCGACTAGGTGAGAAACTATGCAAACCCCCGGGGTGGAGCGTATGCTTCGAACGCGAGGCCGACGGAGTGTGATTCGCGTTTGTCGGCTGACCGTGCGCCTGTATCCCTCCCCAGGGCGTATCGGTAGCGATGATGTCCCGGTGCTGAACCCCCAGCAGCACCGGGACATTTCGTTGTATGGCTCCCGTCCTGTCGCTGGGGGTGTCTCTTGCCGGTGTGGCGAGGCGAGCCGATTCGCGAACGGTTCCCCTCTCTATTCGAGGGTTCCCTGAAGGATCCGGAAAAGAATTAATCCCTTTCAGGGGGTCCGATATTCCTGTGGTGTTCCTGTCCGTGTCGGACGAGTATCGGCCCTGGAAGTTGACCCAGAGAGGGTGAATCAGTGCGGTTGCGATAGGCGCAACGTGTATAAGATTGCGCTTCTTCTGCCGGTGTGAACCGCCGTCAGGGGTGCAGGCGGAGTTGTGAGCTGAGTGTGATTGCCACGATCTCATAACAAATTCCCGCGTGTGATCGACTCTTTTTGTCGGTCCGTTCATCGGAATCCCGGGTTTTCGTTGTCCATGGCGCAACACGTTGCCGTATACGATACGAATTCAATGGTGCAATCGATCTCACACCGGTGGTCTAAATGATCACCGCGAGTGTTGAGAAGTGATACTGCCAGTAGGCGGTTCTACTCTGCCCGGGTGAGTGGGGTGACCATCCGGAGAAGTGTCACCATCCCCGTCGGGAGGTCGCCGCAAAGCTGTGCGGACGGGTGTCATGACCACGGGTTTTGTCGTTCGTCCGACCTGCTCCGGGAGTGCTTTCGATGGCGCGAAAGACAGTTTTCTGGACTGTACGGCGGGTGAGGCGGCGCATCACGCAATCGACCCATTGCCCCATTCATCAAACGATCAATAGATTGATCTCGGGCGGTATTGCGGAGATCAACGTCGATGTGCTGCAATCAGCTCCGGCCGGATGGGGTATCGCAATAGTCGACCTTTTCCTAATGTCCGGCCTATACGCGTGGGGCGCATCCATGCAGGTATGGAATTCCGTGTCCCTGTGCCTTGTGTTTTCGCGCCCGAAAGTGCGCGGGCTGTGGTGAGTTCGGAAGAGGAGGGATTGGCGGAGAGTGTGACGCGGTTCCCGAGTAAAACGCCACTCCTGGACGAGCGTGGAAGGATGTGTGATGAAGGATTCGAGGTCTGGCCCGTCCGATGTGAAAGGGGTCGGAGCCGTGGACAAAGGCGAGTTCCAAATTGAGGCACACCCGGCACAGGAGTTCGGTCCGGACCCGCTGACCGTTCGGGATACCGATCACTACACCAACGAATACGTCAAAGGCTTCGTCGAGAAGTGGGACGAACTCATCGACTGGAAGAAGCGCTACGCCAGTGAAGGCAGCTTCTTCATCGACCTACTCAGGTCCTACGGCGTGAAGTCGGTGCTCGACGTCGCGACGGGCACGGGTTTCCACTCCGTCCGCCTCATCGAGGAGGGATTCGACACCGTCAGCGTGGACGGCAGCGCCGAGATGCTGGCGAAGGCGTTCGAGAACGGCTTGGCCTACGGTGGTCACATCCTGCGTGTCGTGCACGCCGACTGGCGCTGGCTCAACAAGGACGTCCACGGCCAGTTCGACGCGGTCGTCTGCCTCGGCAACTCGTTCACCCACTTGTTCTCCGAGCAGGACCGGCGGAAGGCGCTCGCGGAGTTCTACGCCGTGCTCAAGCACGACGGCATCCTCATCCTCGACCAACGTAACTACGACGCCATTTTGGACAACGGGTTCTCCGGTAAACACACGTACTACTACTGCGGTGAGGAGGTCACGGCCGAGCCCGAGTACATCGACGAGGGACTCGCCCGGTTCCGCTACCGGTTCCCGGACAACTCGCAGTACCACCTCAACATGTTCCCGTTGCGCAAGGATTACACGCGGAGGTTGCTGCAAGAGGTGGGGTTCCAGCGCGTGGAGACGTACGGTGACTTCCAAGAGACGTTCAAGGCCGATGAGCCCGACTTCCTCATCCACGTCGCGGAGAAGCGCTACATCGGTGCGGAGGAGAGGTCGACTCGCTACTCGACCGCGGTCAACGTAGCGCGGGACTACTACAACTCCGACGATGCGGACAACTTCTACTACTCCATCTGGGGTGGCGAGGACATCCACATCGGTCTGTACGAACGTGCCGACGAGGACATCGCGATCGCGAGTAGGCGCACCGTCGAACGCATGGCCGCCAAGATCGGCGTCTCCTCGTCGACCCGCGTGCTCGACATCGGTTCCGGATACGGCGGGGCGGCACGGTATCTGGCGAAGACGTTCGGCTGTCGGGTCACGTGCCTCAACCTCAGCGAGGTGGAGAACGACCGCAATCGGCGATTCACCGCGGAACAGGGGCTCACGGACCTGATCGAGGTCGTGGACGGCTCGTTCGAGGATTTGCCCTTCGACGACAACGAGTTCGACGTCGTGTGGTCACAGGACGCGATGTTGCACAGCGGTGACCGGGTTCGTGTGCTGCAAGAAGTGGTGCGTGTACTGAAACCGAAGGGTGAATTCGTCTTCACGGACCCCATGGCCGCGGACGACTGCGACAAGGCGGCGCTCAAACCGATCCTCGACCGGCTGCACCTGGACAGCATGGGGTCACCGGGTTTCTACCGTGCCGAACTCGGACGCCTCGGGTTGGCACGTATCGAGTTCGAGGATCACTCGGAGCAGATCGCCACTCACTACGGACGGGTGTTGGAGGAGACCGAACGCAGGCACTCCGAGATTTCCGGCAAGGTCAGTGAGAGCTACCTCACGCGCATGAAGATCGGTCTCAAGAACTGGGTCGAGGGTGGCCGTGCCGGTAACCTCACATGGGGAATATTCCACGCTCGGGCCTGAGGAGCCCTCCGGAAACGAATGGCGAAATAGCGCACCGATGAGAGACGAGGATGCATAGTGACTGCTAATCGAAGGCTGTTCACCAGTGAGTCCGTCACGGAGGGCCACCCGGACAAGATCTGTGACGCGATCAGTGACACCATCCTGGATGCTCTGCTCGCCGCGGATCCGCGGAGTCGGGTCGCCGTGGAGACGTTGATCACCACCGGTCAGGTGCACATCGCCGGTGAGGTGACCACCGAAGCGTACGTGGACGTTCCCACTCTGGTCCGGGATCGTGTGTTGGAGATCGGGTACGACTCGTCGGCCAAGGGGTTCGACGGTGCGTCGTGTGGTGTGAACGTGGCGATCGACTCGCAGTCGCCG
>SMEK01000054.1_pt1 | contig 43911 bp, 40 predicted proteins | sample 2456371 | NCBI WGS metagenome assembly SMEK01 (sample SAMN10132590, study PRJNA489261) | soil metagenome | isolation source: day1 antibiotic-loamy sand soil ammended with composted manure from dairy... | place: USA | collected 2015-04-01
CGGCCGTCCTTGTCCACGGCGCGGAACTCGGCGCCAAAGCCGTCAGCCGCATAGGCGCCCAGCCCTGACCGCGCGGGGACCCCACGCCGGCCGCTCGGTCAGGACTCCGGGGAGTCGATGACGCGGTGCCGGTGACTTTCGATCGCATGAGCCGAGCGCCGATACTTGTGGACGCGCTCGGCCTTGCGAGGTGGACGGTCGTTGGCGATCAGTACCGCGATCCACGACAGCGGAAGCGACAGCACTATCAGACCCAGCGCCAGCCACCACGTTTGATAGAAGAATCCCGCCAGGACCAGGCACGGCACCCGCATCGTCATCATGATGAGGTACTTGCGCTTGCGGGCTGCGTGTTGATCATCGTAGGAGGGCGCGGCCTCGGTGATCAGTACCGGGGCGGCGTGCTCATCATGCTCTTTCACCGCTCCACCTCCGCTGTCCATGGTCTCACCGCAGAGAACGAGGTGACACCCGGAGGGTCAAGGAATTTCCAGGCCCCTCCGGGCACCGCTGCCACCCGGCGCGGACGGCGTGCGACGATGACCAATCGTGAACGATGCGCTGCCCGAGTTCTCGACCGACGTCTGCTCCCGACTGCGGGAGGCGTTCCGCAACGCCCACTACGACACCGACGGCGTGGTCGCCCTCCTGGGTCCACAGGCTCACGCCGCACTCGGCCGGGGTGAGCCGGAACCCGCACGTCGGGCGAGTCTGGACGCCGGTTCCCTGGGCGTACTGATCCGACTCTTCCTTCTCGGGGAGACCGAACCCCGCGACGCCGTGAGCGCGGCGTTGGCGCCGCTGTCACTCGACGACGCACTCGCCACCGGCATCGTGCGCGGCGCGGACGGGGACGGACTGCGCGCGGGTTTCGACATCCGGCCGCACGGCGACGAGGAGAGCAGCTGGTGGGTGGTGTCGGACCTCGACCCCGAACAGGCGGGCAGACCCGCCGCGCCCGACCACGTGCTCGGTGTGGGACACGCCTCACTCAGTCTTGTCCGCGCTACGAGCCGACGTCCCGTGGAGAGCGTGCTCGACCTCGGCACCGGCAACGGCGTCCAGGCACTGCATGCGAGTAAGTACGCACAGCGGATCACCGCGACCGACACGTCCGCGAGGGCACTCCGGTTGGCGCAGGCGACATTCGCCTTGAACGAGCTCGACGTCGAACTGCTCCAAGGCGATTGGTTCGCGCCCGTGGCACGGCGACGGTTCGACCGCATCGTGTGCAATCCGCCGTTCGTGGTCGGTCCGCCGAGGGTCGACTACGTGTACCGGGACTCCGGTCTCGCGGGCGATGACGCCAGTGCCCTGCTGGTGCGGCAGCTGCCCGGGTTCCTCACGGAGAACGGGACGGGCCACCTGCTGGCTTCGTGGCTGCACGTGCGTGGGGAGGATTGGACGGACCGGGTGGCCCGTTGGCTGCCGCCCCACACCGATGCCTGGTTCGTCCAACGTGACATCGCCGACCCCGCGCTGTACGTGGGCACGTGGCTACGGGACGCCGGTATCGAACCCCGTTCCGCCGAGGGGCGGGCGAAGGCGAGTGCGTGGTTGGACTGGTTCGCCGAGAACGACGTGGAAGGCGTGGGATTCGGGTTCGTCACTCTGCGACGTACCGCCGCCACCTCCCCCACCGTCGTGTGTGAGGATCTGCGGCACGCTTACGACGATCCGCTCGGTGAGGAGGCGGCGGCCTGGCTGGACCGGGTGGATTGGCTGCGAGCCCACCGCGACGACCTGCTCGACGTCGTCTACCGCGTACCCGATACCGTCGCGCTGGAACGCATCGACGTTCCCACCGAGGACGGGTGGTCCACGACGGTGCGCAGGCTGCATCGCGGGGACGGTCCGGGCTGGCAGCACGAACTCGACGAACTGACCGCCGCCCTGCTCGCGGGTTGTCGCGGAGTGTTGCCGATGAACGACCTGTTGGAGTTGCTGGCCGCAGCGCACGGGGAAGACCCGGAGGCTCTGCGCGCCTCCGCTCGGCCGCTCGTCGAGGAACTGGTACGTCACGGGATGTTGGAGGCGAGCCGATGAGGGCCGTGGTCGCCCGGGTCACCGAGGCTTCGGTCACCGTGGAAGACGAGGTCGTCGGAGCCATCACCGAGCCCGGGCTGCTCGTATTGCTGGGCGTGCACACCGACGACACACCCGAACAGGCGGAGACGATGGCCCGCAAGTTGCATGAATTGCGCATTCTGCGGGACGAACAGTCATGCGCCACCACGGGGGCACCACTGCTTGTGGTCAGTCAGTTCACTCTTTACGGTGACACCCGCAAGGGCAGGCGCCCCTCCTGGACGGCGGCGGCGCGTCCCGAACAGGCCGAACCCCTCGTCGACGCCGTCGTGCAACGGTTGCGCGACCGCGGCGCCCGGGTGGCCACCGGACGCTTCGGCGCGATGATGTCGGTGCACAGCGTCAACGACGGCCCCTTCACCGTCCTGGTGGAAGTCTGACCGAGAGGTCTGGACCACTTGCCTTCCCCGAAACGGGAACGGCTTCTTTCGGTTACGCCGCACCGCGCCTACGGATGCCTCGGCGTGAGGCAGTCAACACAGCACGGTGCTCGGGAACGATTCGGCAGATCCCGACGTTGACCTAAGTGTCCAGCTGGGGAGCTGGGTACGCGAGGCGGGTTCCACAGGCTCGCCAAGCGGCGCAGAAGCAGGCGTGAGCGAGAAGCACGACACGTCAGCCCGTTGACCGGGGAGGCAATATGTCCGTCCAGACACTCGAACGCGAGGCTCGCGGAATCCGCGAACGGGACATTCCCGTGCCCACCGACGACGACGTTATGCCCGCGCCCGCCGAAGAGGCCGACCTCGACGCCCAGGGTCCCGCCGCTGACCTGGTGCGCGTGTACCTCAATGGTATCGGCAAAACGGCCCTTTTGACTGCCGAGGAGGAAGTCGACCTCGCCAAGCGCATCGAGGCGGGTGTGTTCGCACAACACGTACTGGACACCTCCGACGATCTCTCCGAGGAGCGCAAGGCGGAGCTGTCGGAAGTCGTGCGGGACGGGGAGGAGGCCAAAAACCACCTCCTGCAGGCGAACCTCCGGCTCGTGGTGTCGCTGGCCAAGCGCTACACCGGGCGCGGCATGCCGCTGTTGGACCTCATCCAGGAGGGCAACCTGGGCCTGATCCGCGCGGTGGAGAAGTTCGACTACACCAAGGGCTTCAAGTTCTCCACCTACGCGACGTGGTGGAAGCGGGACCTGCACCAACGACTCGGCCGGGAAGCCACCCATGAGGAGCTGGCAGCCGAGTCCGGTATCGCGGAGAAGAAGGTGGCCGACCTACTCGACCACGCCCGCGATCCCGTGAGCCTCGACATGCCCGTCGGGGCGGACGAGGACGCACCACTGGGCGATTTCATCGAGGACTCCGAGGCCGCCAACGCCGAGAACTCGGTGATCTCGACGTTGCTGCAGGACGACCTACGTCGCGTGCTGGCCACGCTCGACGACCGTGAAGAGCACGTGATCCGCCTGCGTTACGGCCTCGACGACGGCCAGCCTCGCACGCTCGACCAGATCGGCAAGCACTTCAGCCTGTCCCGCGAGCGCGTGCGGCAGATCGAGCGCGAGGTCATGGCGAAGCTCCGCCACGGCGAGCGGGCCGACAAGCTGCGCGCCTACGCGAGCTGACCCGTACGACGCCGACGGCGGCACGGACAGCGAGTAACGCCACATTCACCCAGACGTCGTGTTGACCCACGACCCGGTTCACGAGACGGTCGAAGACGCGCTCACGTGAGGCGGCTTCGGCCGTCGTCGGCAGTGTTGGTCCTCGCGGTCGGTTTCCCGACCGCCTGCCACGGAAGGTCGGGCCTGTCGGGGTGGGTCCGGCCTTCCGCCTGCGCGCTGGGTGTCCGTGATCGATCCACGGGTGATCTGCATCGCGACCCGGCGTGGGTCCATGTCCTCGGCTCCGTCCACGCGATACGGTCAAGATCCCGGAGACCCACGTGCAACGGAGCCCGAGCTGTGACTGTGACCACTCCTGGGTCGGGGTCCTCCCCCGGCCGCACCACACCTGAGTTCAACTACACCGATGTCCTCCCGCTGGGGCCGGACACCACCGAGTACCGGCTCGTGACGACCGAAGGCGTGCGTGTCGTCGAGGCGGCGGGGCGCCGATTCCTGGAGATCGAGCCGGAGACGTTGACCCTGCTGGCGCGTACGGCCATCACCGACATCCAGCACCTGCTGCGTTCGTCGCATCTGGCGCAGCTGCGTGCGATCGTCGACGATCCCGAGGCCAGCGGCAACGACCGGTTCGTGGCCATGGACCTCCTGCGTAACGCCGCCATCTCCGCAGGCGGTGTACTGCCCATGTGCCAGGACACGGGCACGGCCATCGTCATCGGCAAGCGTTCGGAGGGCGTGCTCACCGGTGGGGACGACGAACGAGCGCTGTCGAAAGGCATCTTCGACGCCTATCAACAGCTGAATCTGCGGTACTCGCAGATGGCACCGCTGACCTTCTGGGAGGAGCGCAACACCGGTACCAACCTGCCGGCCCAGATCGAGCTGTTCCACAAGGACGACACCGGGGACGACAAGGCCGACCCCAGTTACGAGTTCCTGTTCATGGCCAAGGGCGGCGGTAGCGCCAACAAGACCTTCCTGTATCAGGAAACGAAGGCCGTGCTGAACCCGAAACGGCTCGCGCGGTTCTTGGACGAGAAGCTGCGCAGCCTCGGCACCGCGGCGTGTCCGCCCTACCATCTCGCGATCGTGGTCGGAGGCATGTCCGCCGAGTACAACCTGAAGGTGGCCAAACTCGCCTCCGCACGTTACCTGGACGAACTGCCGCGGGAGGGTTCGGAACTCGGCCACGGCTTCCGTGACGTCGAGCTGGAACAGCAGGTGCTGGAGATGACCCGCCAGTTCGGCATCGGAGCCCAGTTCGGCGGCAAGTACTTCTGCCACGACGTCCGGGTGATCCGGCTTCCTCGACACGGCGCGTCCTGCCCCGTCGGCATCGCCGTGTCCTGTTCGGCCGACCGCCAGGCCAAGGCCAAGATCACTCCGGAAGGCGTGTTCCTGGAGCAACTCGAACGGGACCCGGCGCGCTTCCTGCCCGACGTGACCGCCGACGAACTGTCGGACGAGGTCGTCGAAGTGGACCTGACCAAGCCGATGTCCGAGATCCGGCAGCAGTTGTCGAGCCTGCCGGTGAAGACGCGCCTGAGCCTGACCGGCCCGCTGGTGGTGGCCCGCGACATCGCCCACGCCAAGATCGCCGAGCGGTTGGAGGCGGGCGAGCCGATGCCGCAGTACCTGCGGGACCACCCCGTGTACTACGCGGGACCGGCGAAGACCCCCGAGGGCTACGCGTCCGGGTCCTTCGGGCCGACGACGGCGGGACGGATGGACTCCTACGTCGAACAGTTCCAGGCCGCCGGCGGCTCCCTGGTGATGTTGGCGAAGGGCAACCGGTCGAAGCAGGTGACGGAGTCGTGCCGGAAGTACGGCGGCTTCTACCTCGGCTCGATCGGTGGTCCCGCGGCACGGCTGGCCCAGGACTGCATCAAGAAGGTCGAGGTCCTGGAATACCCCGAGCTGGGCATGGAAGCCGTGTGGCGGATCGAGGTCGAGAATTTCCCCGCGTTCATCGTGATCGACGACAAGGGCAACGACTTCTTCGCCGACACGTCCGAACCGGTACTGCAGATCTCGTTCCGCTCGTAGCCCGGACTTCGTGATCCGGACCAGTCCGACCCGGCCACGCGGGCTGACGCCGCGAGTCTCCTCACGACGGCGTCAGCCCGCGTACCGTCAGTGCGTGGTGCGCTCGTGTTCGAGGACGAGCTGCCGGTCACCCAACGGTTCGTCGAGTTCCACCGTCAGCGGCGGGTAACGCATGTCCATTGTGCACACTACGTTCTCGTCGGCGGGCTCGGATTCCACCAGGGTCACGGTGACCTGCTCCTCGGTCTGCTCGGCCACCTTCGCACTCACCTTCGTGCAGCCGCCTTCTTGGGCCACGATCGTCAACGTGTGTCCTTCGTCGGACACCGCCACCTCGGTCGGATAGCCCTCCGGCAACGCGGATGTGTCGATCAGCTCCTCGGACATGGGACCGTCCTGCACCGCGGCCTCCGGGGTCTGTGGCGACTCCCGTGCCACGGGCGCCAAGCCCGACTCCTGCTCGGACCGGTCGTTGGCCGTCGTCTCTTCTCCGCATGCGGTCACGGCCAACAGCAGCGCGGCCGCTCCGACGATGGTTCGTATCCACCTCATGCCGGGTGGACGTAACGCACCGTGTGCCGGGTTGCACCGACGATGAGTTCGTTCCCAACCGTAGGGCGCGGCTTCAGAAGTACTCGCGCTGCGGCCATCGCGGTTCGCCGCCAACAGCGCCGGATGCGTCGGCGCTGTTGAAGCCCGGTTCCCGCGACCGTTCGGACCGTGACGGCGGCACGGACATGAACCGGACACCGTCGTTCGCGGTGCCCTTCGTCGTCCGTTCCGACGGCATCCGCGGTTCGGAAACGGGTGCGGGCGGTGGGGATGCGGGCTGTGACGTCCGCAGCGGACGTTCGTCGGCTCCACGGTGCTGCGTGGGAACGGCCGAGGGTAGGTAGGCCGTCGGCGCGGGTGGATGCGGACGATTCCGCGCCGTCGCCGATGGGGTCGCGAACGTGTCGTCACGTCGAGCGGAAGCGGCCGGAGACGGCGTTCGTGACGACGGTTGCCGGTCACGCATCACGGCATATGCGGCGAACGGATCGGAGACCACGCGCCGACGACGTCGTGGCCGGCGCAGCCCCACCAATCCCACCAGTCCCACCAGTCCCAGCAGCCCCAGCAACCCCCAGGAAGCCAAGTCGTCGTGAAAGCTCCCCTGCGCGGACGGCATTTCGGCCGTGGTCTCCACGGTGGTCACGGCGAGCGGCCCGGGTTCGCCGTGTGCCATCGACGCCCCGAACAGCGGGGCGAGCACGCACGTCGCCACCACCATGATCCGGCCAACAATCACTCTGCGCATAAAAACCTCCACTGTCGGTCACGACACGAGCTACCCACTCGAAACGGCCTTCAGGCCTGGGCCACTCGTTCGGGCGAGTCTCGGACCGTTGCCGGATGATGGAAGTGTGGTGCGTCGAGTGCGTGTCGTCCCCGAGGTCGACCTCCGCACCTCAGTACGGGACCGCGAATTCGGCGAACTCCGGGTTCAACGATCCGTCGCCGGCTGGATAGGAGATGCGTGTGGGATCACCGTCGGAGGTGTAGCGCAGGTCGGGATTGGCCGCGAGCTTGTCGAGCCAGGCCGTCGAACCGAACTCCGCCTCGTGGCCGTCCGGGCCCTGCGAACGGATGCGAGGTACGGCGGCCGCGTCGAATTCCGCCGAGAACGGTGACGGGGCGGGATTCGCGCCCACGAGTAGCACGGCCCTGTAGTCGTATCCTTCGCCCCACAACGCCAGTTCACCGGGGTCCGGACGCGCGCCGAACGGTAATGCGAGTGAGGCGGGCTCGTAGCCTGCGACGGCGTCGCGGATCAACCGATCACCCATGGCGATGGCCTCCTGCGCGGCTTCGGGTGACGCTGCGCCGAGGTTCGTATGGCCGTACGTGTGGTTGCCGATTTCGAAACCGTTGTCGGCGAGCCACCGCAACGCCCGTCGACCGGCCTCCCCGCCCCCGAACGGTTCCTCGTTGACGTACACGCTCGCGGTAGGCCGAAAACCCGGGTTCTCCCGCGCCACGTCCAGCAGGATTCCGACAGCGGTGTCCGGCGCCACCCGGTCACCCTCCATGCGGATCGTGGAGGGGTCGCCGTCGTCGAACGTCAGCACCACCGGATGGGTTCCCGCGGGGAGGTCCAGATCCCCCGAGGCCAGTTCAGCGGTGGTGACGGGGACGTAGTCCTCGTCTGCGAGCCGCTGCAGCTCCGCACGGAAGTCCTCGGGCGTCCTGTCGTACACCGACGTGGGCTCGGGAACGATCCGGTGATACATCAGCACGGGGACGAGGCCGAGTTCGTTGGCGCCGACCTCCTCCGGATCCGGTGGCATGGTGGCGGTCGCGCTCTCGCTCGCCTCGGGTGCCCGTTGTGGACCTGCCGCGGGAACGGCCGGGTGTGAGCAACCTGCGCTGATCGCTGTCGCCGCGGCGAGAATCAGAAAGCGTCGAAGGGCCATGCTCGGCAAAGTAGGTCAGCCGGAACCCGACCGCGCGGCGCGTTCACTCGTCCGAGGGTTCCTGCACGAGCACCTGTCCGGACCAATCACACCGTGGGTAGCCCTGCACCAGCCCCAGCAAGGCGACGGGAGGGACCCACCGATGCCCAGGCCCACATTAAGTCCGCAGTGGATAGTCACGATCGTGGCGGTGACGGCGGTGTCAGCGGCCGTGGCGATTCCGTTGAGCATCGGCGATCGACCCGACGCCACGATCCTGGGCTTGCCCGGTGAGACGATCGGCCCCACCGGCATACGCGATGTCGTCATCAGCTCCCAGCACGGCCTCGAAGGATTACATGCCACATTGGACGAACAGCCGTTGCCGTTGCGTCGGGACGGGAACTGGCTGCGACCCGACATCGGTGAACTGCCCGAGGGCTGGCACACGCTCGTGGTCACGCCACCACCGGACTTGTTCGGAAACGCCACGCCAGCCCAAGTCACCTTCAAAGTCGACGCCACTCCCCCCGAGCTGACGGTACAGCCGCCCGAACCCGTCAAGCCCGGCACGATCGGCGAGATCCGTGGTATCGCACGGGATGCCGTCATCGTCTCGATGGGCGACGAGGAAGTGCAGCCGGCCGAGGACGGTTCGTTCGTCCTTCCCGTGCGGGCCGATGCGGGCACCGTCACCATCACCGCCCGTGATGCGGCGGGCAACACGGCTGTCGAAGAGGTCCCGGTGCCGCTGCGGCATCCCGGCATGAAAGCCGTACACCTGACGGCGAGCGCCTGGGCGAGCCCCGAGCTGCGGGAGCCCGTGCTGGACATGGTCCGGGAAGGCCGGATCGACACCGTACAACTCGACATCAAGGACGAAAGCGGCCAGATCGGATACGCCTCACAGGTTCCGCTGGCTCAGCGGATCGGCGCCAACACCGGGCTCTACGACGCTCGAGAGGCCTTGGACGTACTGCACTCGGAAGGGGTGCACGTAGTGGGCAGACTCGTCGCCTTCCGCGATCCCATCCTCGGCAGAGCGTCCTGGGAGGAGGGCGAATACGACCGGGTCATCCAGAACACCGAAGGAAACGCCTGGTCGGGATACGGCGAATACTCCTTCACCAACTTCGCCGACCCCGTGGTACGGGCCTACAACATCGCACTGGCCGAGGAAGCCGCCGAACTCGGTTTCGACGACATCCTCTACGACTACATCCGTCGACCCGACGGCGACGTCTCACAGATGGTGTTTCCCGGTCTGACGACGACCCCGGAGGAGTCGATCGCGAGTTTCCTCGCCGAATCGCGTGTGGCCCTGCACAAGCACGGCGCGTTCCAGGGAGCGTCGGTGTTCGGCATCGCCGCCAGTCGGCCCGAACAGATCGCCCAGGACATCCCCGCCATATCGGAACACGTGGATTACGTGGCGCCGATGGTGTACCCGTCGCATTGGGGGCCCGGCGAGTACGGCGTGGAGGACCCGGAGAGCCAGCCGTACGACATCACGGCGCGCTCGCTGGCCGACTTCCAAGCATTGGTCGAGGACGGCCACGCGAAGGTCATACCGTGGTTGCAGGCATTCAGCATGAGCGTGCCTTACGGCCCCGAGGAGATCCGTGCACAGATCGAGGCCGCAGCGGACGTCGGCATCGATTCGTTCCTCCTGTGGAATGCGGCATGCCGCTATGACGAACGGGCCCTTCCCCCGACGTGACGCCCCGAAGACGGTGGCCGGCGCGGGCGGTCCGTCGTCCGTCATCGACGCACCCGGTCGGGCCACAGCCCAAAAACACGGTCTAGGGCACCAATCCGGCCACGAACATCCCCGCCATGCCGAAGTTCATGACCACGCGACAGCCGAACCGGGAATTCACTCCCGGCGGCAGCACGGCACCCGTCCGCCGGTTCCGGAATGCACGCCACACGGTGTGCGCGCCGTCGGCCAGGAAGTACACCGCGCACACCAACGCCACGGCGGGAAGGGCGTATGTCTGCGCCGTGGCCGGGTCGACCATCATCGGCCACACACTGTGGTGCCCGCCGTCGCCGTGCGGCATCGCCGCCAACATGTACACCATCGCGGCGGCGCTGACGCCGTGGTGGAAGTCGCAATGCCGACAGACGTTGCGCGTCGCCGGTGACCGCACCACGTTGACGACGAACCAGCAGGTCGCCACGAGGAACAACGCCTGCCATCCGGCTACCGGCACGGGAAAGCCCACCGGGGACACCATTGCGGCCATCGCCAAGGCCATGAGGAGTCCCACCAGGTCGGCTTCGCGTACGCCGGTTCCGAGTCGGTGGTAGTCGAGCCGTACGAGCCTCGACAGGCACGGGTACACGAGAAGGACGAAAACGGCGGTCGCGCCCCAGGCCGCGGCCACCGGAATCCCCATCAGCGCCCTCACTCGCAAGAAGGACACGGACCCCACCCGCGTCCGCCCACGGCTTTACGGTGTCACCCGTCCCGGGGAGCCGCTAGCGGTCAAGTAGGTGAAACGTAGGCCCGCGCCCGTATACGCAGCGCTCAAGCCGGCCCGGTGAGCTGGGATGACGTCCGCACCGGGAACGCATCGCACCCGCTATGACTTCCACCACGATCCCACCCGCCCAGGCCGTGCTGTGGCGGCCGGACCGTGAGCTCGTGGTCTCCCACCGATCCGCGAGGGACGGCGAGGCCGCTTTCGAAGAGGCCGTTCCACCGCCGACCACGGTCAACGGTGGAACCGGGTTGTCGCGATCACCCACTGCACTGAGAGCGCCGGCGCCCCGTAGTGGTGGGGAACCTCACCCGAGTCCGTCCCGGCCGGAAAACGCCCACAAGCGCCGGACGACGCTGTCCGACGGGGAGGGCGTCAGGCCCTCAGCTTCGGCAGCACCTCGCGACCGAAGACCTCCAGCCATTCCTTCTGGTTGCGACCGACGTTGTGCACGTAGATACGCGTGAATCCGGCGTCGATGTAGCGCTGCAAGGAGGCACGGTGCGCGTCCGGATCGGACGACACCACCATGCGTCCCTCGAAGTCCTCCCGCCGCACGAGTTTCGCCATCTGTTCGAAGTCGAACGGCGAGCGGATGTCGGCCTTCGGGAACTTCATGCCCCCGTTGGGCCACTGTTCCATCGCGTTGCGCCAGGCCTCCTCGTCGGTGGACGCCCACGACAGGTGCACCTGCAACAACTTCGGCATGGCGTCGGGGTCCTTGCCCGCCTTGCGTGCCCCCTGGGAGAAGTTGTCGAGGATGCCCGCGAGTTTCTCCAGCGACGCGCCCGGTGTGATGAGTCCGTCGGCCAGTTCCCCGGTCTTGCGGGAGGTGTACGGACCGGACGCGGCGATGTAGATCGGCGGCGGTGTCTCCGGCATCGTCCACAACCGCGTGGTGTGGAGCTTGAAGAACTCGCCGCGATGCTTGACGTCCTTGCCGGTGAACAGTTTCCGGATGATCTCGAGGGCTTCGAACAGGCGGCGCACCCGTTCGGGCGCCTCCGGCCAGTACCCACCGATCACATGTTCGTTGAGGGCCTCACCCGAGCCGAGTCCGAGCCAGGTACGCCCCGGATACGTCGCCTCCAACGTCGCCGCCGCCTGCGCCACCAGCGCCGGATGCTGCCGGAACGACGGACACGTCACGCCCGGGCCGAGGTCGCCGGTGGTGTGTTCCGCCAACGACGCGAGCACACTCCATACGAACGGTGACTGCCCCTGCGCGGGAACCCACGGCTGGAAGTGGTCGGCGGCCATCTGCCCCGAGAATCCGTGCCGCTCAGCCAGTTCGGCTATCTCGATGGCCTCTCTCGGCGAGAACTGCTCCAGTGCCGCCGCGATACCGATCTGCACGTCACCCACGTGTGTAGTCCTATCCTGTCGTACCTCTGGCGCTGACCCGGTGTCTACGCCGTGAACCTACCCCGCATACCGTTGTGTCAACACGACCAGCTCGTCGAGGAACGCGAGACTCTCGGCCTCGGGCAGAGTGGGGAGGTCGAACGTCACCCGTTCCACACCGGCCTCGGCCCAACCTTCGATCCTGGCCTCGTCGCGTTCCGCCCCGAAGACCGTCACGGGCACCTCGGTCCTGCCCTGGTCGGCCAATGCACGTAGCGACTCCCGGATCTTCTCCGGTCCGACGTTGCCCAACGGCAACCAGGCGTCCCCGTGGGCGGCCAGCCGGGCCAACGCGGCTGGACTGTCCCCGCCGATGTAGATCGGTGGATGCGGCGTACTCACCGGCTTGGGCCAAAGGTAGATCGGGTCGAAGTCCACGTGCGTTCCGTGGAACTCCGCCTCCTCCTGGGTCCAGATGGCCTTGAGCGCCTGGAGCTGCTCATCGAGCAGGTCACCCCGGGTCCGCGGGTCGGTACCGTGGTTGCGCATCTCCTCCCGGTTCCAGCCCACGCCCACGCCGAAGAGGAACCGTCCGTTCGACACCAGATCGAGACTCGCCACCTCTTTGGCCGTGTGAATGACGTCGCGCTGGATCAGCAACGCCACTCCGGTGCCCAGCAGCAGTGTCTCGGTGACGGCCGCCGCCGCGCTCAACGCCACGAAGGGATCGAGTGTGCGGTAGTACTTCCGCGGAAGCTCACCGCCTCTGGGGGTCGGGGTGCGACGATCCACCGGGATGTGCGAATGCTCGGCCAGGAACAACGCGTCGAAACCACGCTCCTCCAGGGCACGGGCGAGCGTGGTCGGCCGGATTCCCTCGTCGGTGACGAAGGTCGAGATTCCGAACTTCATGTCATCGACCAACCACGCTCGGCTGTGGTTTGTTCCCGCCCTTACACGTTCCGGCGATACTGACCGCCGACCTCGAAGAACGCTTGGGTGATCTGCCCGAGCGAGCACACCCGTACCGCGTCCATGAGCACCTCGAACACGTTCTCCCCGCTGGCCGCGGCCTCGCGCAACCGAGCCAGCGCCCGCGGGGCCTCCTCACGGTGTCGCTCGTGGAAGTCGGCCAGTCGCCGCAGCTGCGACTGCTTCTCCTCCTCGGTGGCCCGGGCGAGCTCCACCTCCACCTCGTCGTCCTCGGGATTGGGGTTGCGGAACATGTTGACACCCACGATCGGCAACGACCCGTTGTGCTTGAGCCGTTCGTAGAGCATCGACTCGTCCTGGATCTTGCCCCGCTGGTAGCCGGTCTCCATCGCCCCGAGCACACCGCCGCGTTCGGCGATGCGTTCGAACTCGGCGAGCACGGCTTCCTCGACCAGGTCGGTGAGTTCGTCGATGATGAACGAGCCCTGCAGCGGGTTCTCGTTCTTCGACAGGCCCCACTCCTTGTTGATGATCATCTGGATGGCCAGCGCGCGACGCACCGAGTTCTCGGTGGGCGTGGTGATCGCCTCGTCGTAGGCGTTGGTGTGCAACGAGTTCGCGTTGTCGTACAGCGCGCACAACGCCTGGAGGGTCGTGCGGATGTCGTTGAAGCTCATCTCCTGGGCGTGCAACGAGCGACCCGATGTCTGCACGTGGTACTTGAGCTTCTGCGACCGCTCGTTCGCCCCGTAGCGCTCGCGCATCGCGATGGCCCAGATGCGGCGGGCCACCCGGCCCAGCACCGAGTACTCCGCGTCCATGCCGTTGGAGAAGAAGAACGACAGGTTGGGCGCGAAGTCGTCGATGTGCATGCCGCGAGCCAGGTACGACTCGACGTAGGTGAAGCCGTTGGCGAGGGTGAAGGCCAGCTGCGTGATGGGGTTCGCCCCCGCTTCGGCGATGTGGTAGCCCGAGATCGACACGGAGTAGAAGTTGCGGACACCGTTGGCGATGAACCACTCCTGGATGTCCGACATCATCCGCAGCGAGAACTCGGTGGAGAAGATGCAGGTGTTCTGCCCCTGGTCCTCCTTGAGGATGTCGGCCTGCACGGTGCCGCGCACCTGTCGCAGCGTCCACGCCCGGATCTCGGCGGCCTCCTCGGCGGTGGGCTCGCGACCGTGCTCGGCGCGGAAGGCGTCCATCCGCTGGTCGATGGCCGTGTTCAGGAAGAACGCCAGGATGGTCGGCGCGGGACCGTTGATGGTCATCGACACCGACGTGGTGGGCGCGGTGAGGTCGAATCCGTCGTAGAGCGCCTTCATGTCGTCCAGCGTCGCGATGGACACGCCCGACGTGCCGACCTTGCCGTAGATGTCCGGACGCGTGTCCGGATCCCACCCGTACAACGTCACCGAGTCGAACGCGGTCGACAGTCGCTTGGCCTCCGACTCGGCCGAGAGGTACTTGAACCGCCGGTTGGTGCGGAAGGCGTCGCCCTCACCGGCGAACATCCGCGCGGGGTCCTCCCCGTCGCGCTTGAACGGGAACACCCCCGCGGTGAAGGGGAAGTAACCGGGAAGATGTTCCCGCCGCAAAAACGACAGCAGCTCGCCCTTGTCGGTGTACCGCGGCAACGCCACCCGCGGGATACGACTGCCCGACAGCGTCTCCCGCCACAGGCCGGTCCGGATCTCCCGATCCCGCACCGTGAAGACGAGTTCCTCCCCGCGATACGACTCGGCCAGTTCCTCCCAGCCCTCCAACAGCGCCCTGGTGTCATCGGCCACGGCCGCGTCCGCCTGGTCGATCAGCCGGTCGAGGTCTTCGGTGGCCGCGCCCTCGGCGGCCAGCGCGTCCCGCGCGGCGATCAGCTGTTCCCGCTTGCGCACCGCTTCCACCTGCTGCCGGGTGCGCTCGTGGTAGTTCCGCACCGTTTCGGCGATCTCGGCGAGGTACCGCGTGCGGCTACCGGGGATGATGACGCTGGTGTCGCTGGACACCTTGCCGGAGACCCGGGGCAGTGTCCCGGCTGAGACGGACAGCCCCAGCTCGGCGAGCCCGTCCCGCAGATGCTGGTAGAGGGCCGTGACGCCGTCGTCGTTGAACTTCGCCGCGCTGGTGCCGAAGACCGGCATGTCCTCGGGTGAGGCACCGAACTCCTCACGATTGCGGATCAGCTGTCGTGCCACGTCACGGCGGGCGTCCTCGGCCCCGCGCCGCTCGAACTTGTTGATGGCCACGACGTCGGCGAAGTCGAGCATGTCGATCTTCTCCAGCTGCGACGCCGCACCGAACTCCGGTGTCATGACATACAGCGTGTGATCGACATAGTCCACGATCCCGGCGTCGCCCTGCCCGATGCCCGGCGTCTCGATGATCACGAGGTCGTACCCGGCGGCCTTGCACGCCGACACCGCGTCGGCGAGGCCGGTGGGGATCTCCGACCCGGTCCCGCGCGTGGCCAGCGACCGGAAGAAGATCCGGTCACCGTTGTCGAGACTGTTCATGCGGATGCGGTCGCCGAGCAGCGCGCCACCGCCACGTCGCCGGGTCGGGTCGACGGCGAGGACGGCGATCCGCAGCTTGTCCTCCTGGTCGAGCCGGAATCGCCGGACCAGCTCGTCGGTCAACGACGACTTCCCCGCCCCGCCCGTACCGGTGATACCGAGGACCGGGACCGTGCGCGCGGACGCGGCCTCGGCGATGGCCGCGCGCCAGGAGTCGGGGAGGGTGTTCTGCTGCAGCTGTGTGATGACACGTGACAGCGTCAGCATGTCCCCGCCCAGGAGCGCGTCGACGGAGCCGACTTGCTTCTCGGCGAGGTCGACGTCGCACTCCCGGATCATCAGGTTGATCATCCCCGGCAGGCCCAGTTCCAGGCCGTCGTCGGGCGAGAAGATGCGCGCGACCCCACGGGAGTGCAGTAGCTCGATCTCGTCACGCACGATGACTCCGCCGCCACCGCCGTACACGCGCACGTGGCCCGCTCCGCGTTCGCGTAACAGGTCCACCAGATAGGTGAAGTACTCGACATGCCCGCCCTGGTAGGCGCTGATGGCGACACCCTGGACGTCTTCCGAGATGGCGGCGGTCACGACCTCGTCGACCGACCGGTTGTGCCCCAGGTGCACCACTTCGGCACCCTGCGACTGCAGGATGCGCCGCATGATGTTGATCGAGGCGTCGTGGCCGTCGAACAGGCTCGCGGCGGTCACGAACCGGACCGGGTTCACAGGTCGATGGAGTTCGGAGGTCATACCTCCAAAATACTTGGACTTCCTACTTTCTGAAAGCCAAGCGACGGCGTGACGCGGACCTCATCCGCCCGCATCGACGCCGAGGGGTGCCCCACTCGGCTCAGGACGCGGAATGGGCCGCCCGCAATGCGATCCACTGCCGCATGGCGTACTCCACCAACGTGATGAGCGTCTGCTTAGTGGATTCCCGGTCCCGAGCGTCACACCGCACGATCGGGATGCTCGCGTCGATGGACAGTGCCTCACGAACATCGTTCAGGTCGTGATGCAGCACCCCGTCGAACGTGTTGACCCCCACGATGTAGGGCAGACCACGGTCCTCGAAGAAATCCACGGGAGCGAACGAATCGGCCAACCGCCGTGTGTCCGCGAGCACCACCGCGCCGATCGCACCGCGAACCAGGTCGTCCCACATGAACCAGAACCGCTGCTGACCGGGTGTTCCGAACAAATACAGGATCAGGTCCTCGTCCAAGGACACTCTGCCGAAGTCCATGGCGACCGTCGTGGTCGCTTTGTTCGGCGTCGCCTCCAGATCGTCGATACCGGTGCTCGCGCTGGTCATCATCGCTTCGGTGGTCAGCGGGACGATCTCAGACACCGATCCGACGAACGTCGTCTTGCCGGCGCCGAACCCGCCTGCCACGACGATCTTGGCCGACGTCATCGTCTTCGGCGCGGCTTCGCGCGGTGCCTTAAAGCCGGCGGAGTCCACTCAACACCCTTTCCATCAACATCAAGTGCGCCTCTGCGCCTTCGTCACCGGAGACGGTCCTATGCACGGTGACCAATCCCTCGTCAGCCGCATCGCTGATGAGCACCCGAGCCACGCCCAACGGGACCCGGAGTTTCGAGACGATCTCAGCGACCGACTGCGGGGTACGACATTCTTCCATGATCACTTGGAGCTCGATCTGCTCGGGCACCGCAAGGAGTGCCGTGGTCCGGGTGGAGATCAACGTCTCGAGCTCGAGGTGATAGTTCGCCTTCGTGCGACCACCGGTAAGGGCGTAGGGGCGAACGAACCCGGTCTCCTCCACCGGCTGCAACGGGAAAGCTTCAACTGCCACAGGCTGCTCCTTGGTGCTCGTTCCGTTCTCGCCGTCTCCGTGTTCACGTCGCGTTCGCCCAGGGCCGTCCCCGTCCCTGACCGGCCCAGCGGGCGCCCCCTGCGCGCCCGGCTGGCCGTGAGGGATTCGGGGCCCCGTGCTCATCCGGTCATCCCACCGGTTCGCCGACCCGCGGTCCGCCCGAGCCCTGCAGGGCAGCCCTCAACTCCGGAGTGAGGATCTGCCCCACTCGGTCGACCAGAAGCGTCATCTCGTAGGCGACCTGGCCGATGTCGCAGTTCGGTGCGGCCAGCACCGCCAGGCACGAGCCGTCGCTGATCGACATCAGCACCATGACGCCGAGCTCCATCTCCACGACGGTCTCCGTCACCGCGCCCGCCTCGAAACAACGTGCCGCGCCTTGCGTGAGACTGACCAGGCCCGATGCCACTGCCGCGAGTTGATCGGCGCGGTCCAGCGGCAGCCGGTTCGACGCGGTGAGCAGAAGACCGTCAGCCGAGACCACCACAGCGTGCGCGACACCGGGCACACGCTCGACGAAGTCGTTCACCAACCACCCGAACTGATTCGGCTGGGGTGCAGCTCGATCCGACACGGTCATTCACCCTCCAGTCTTTCGTCTGCGTTGTCGGCCTCGCCAGCGGTGCGATGCCGACCCCTGCGGACTCCCTGTTGAAAGCTCGCCAGCCTCCCTCGCACATCGGCCGGATCCCTCGGTAGCCGACGGCGCGGCTCGGCCTGGTTCTCGGGGGCCGCGCTGCCGGGTAGCAGCCTCTCCCCCCGCTGCCGTCGAGGCAAACCGGCCGCCGTGTAGCTCGTCGGCACCGATCGGGAGACCTCTTCGACGGTGCGCCAGCGTTCATCGACAGCGAAAGCCCAGTTAGGAGAACTTCCGGCGGATTCACCATTGTCCGATGTGGTCGCATCGGACGAAGATTGGACATTCGAATCGTCGACGAAGGAATCTGTGGCCGGTTGCGAAACGTCGGTGAACAGCCCTCCACCGTCGGCGACGATGTCGGTCGTCTCCTCAGGAGCCGGTTCGGTGGACGCGGCTCCCGACCGGACACGCCGCGGCCGCTGTGGCAGTCCCGAGTCCGTCCGCCCGTCCCCGGACTCTGCGGACTGTCGGGTGTCCGACGTATTCGAGGCATCCGAGGCGTTCGAGGAGTTCGACGGGTTCGTCCCACTCTCCGTCGGAGTCGGCTGTCCCTCCGACGCCTCGGCCCGACGGTGACGACGTCCGCGGGTGACGCCCTGCTGGAAACTGCTGAGCCTGTCGAACACCTCCGCCGGATCACGCGGCCGGCGCGGCACGGGACCGGAGGTCTCGACCTTACGTCCGTCATCCGGGGTCGCGCTGCCGGGCAACAACTGTTCACCGCGACGTCGCCTCGGCAACCCGGCCTCGGTGTACTCGGAAGGCGTCTGCCGCTGCGACACCTCCTGAACGGTCTTCCACGTCTCGTCGGCGGCGAACTCCCAACTGCTGCTGTCCGGCGCCGGACCACTGCCCGCCGCGTCGGTGACCTTGCGGAACCACGCGGAGACCATCTCGTCGAAGATCGGCGTCGTCTCGGCGTTCTCCATAGCCGCCTTGCGCGCCTGACGCTGCGCCTCGGTGGGGCTGCCCGCGTTGCTCTCGGTGACGGCGGCACTCCACCAGTCACTCACCGCGGTACCGGTGGGCTCGAACAACTTCCTGCCGGACAGCTGCTCACCCTCGCCGTCGCTGCGATCACGGGTTCGAGCGTCGGCGAACCCGAGCTCGTGCGATGCCTCCGTCTCCGACGGCCACGCCGGGTCCATGGCACCGTTGTGCTCACCCCCGTGCTCGGAGGAACCCGCCTCCGAACCGAAAAGACCGTGCTCCTGTCGCGCCTGTCCGGCGCCCGAAGTGGCCGGACGAGGGTCCCGACGCTGCGACGAAGACCTGCCTTGCGCGTTGCCGTCCCAACCGAGAGGTGTGAACAGCTCCGTACCCGTCATCTCGCTGCCGGTTCCCTCGGGCGCGGACTCACCGTCCCCACCCCGAGGCGTCAGTCGGGACGAGCCACCCGGCTTACGTCGTGGCAGCGGCCCGTTCGACGTCTGCAGTTGGCCGGCCGGACCACGATTGTCCGAATCGGCCCCGACACCGGGTTCGGCCGGCCGCGACTCGGGGATCTCCCGAGTCTCCGATGGCTCCGGAACGGCGTACGGCGCCTGCTGGTCGTTCACGAACTCGGCGGGCACGGTGACCGTGGCCCTGACCCCGACGATGTCCTTGCCCCCGTGCAGTTCCACGCCGAAACCGTGCCGGTTCGCGAGCCTGCCCACCACGAACAGGCCCATGCGACGCGACGTGGTGAGGTCGATCGAACTGGCTTCGGACAGTCGTTCGTTGGCCTCGGCGACCTCGGCCTCGCTCATGCCGATGCCCTTGTCGAGGATGTCGATGGACAGCGACCCGTCGTCCATTTGGCGCGTCGCCACCGTCACCTGCGTCTCCGGAGCGGAGAACGAGGTGGCGTTGTCCAGCAGCTCCGCCACGAGTCGAATGAGGTCGCCTGCCGCGTACCCCACCACACTCACCGACGGCGGCGTACGTACCACCACGCGCTGGTACTGCTCGATTTCGGACACGGCGGCGCGCAGGACATCGGTGGCGCTCACCGGTTGGCCCGACCGACGCGCGGGCTCGGCGCCCGACAACACCATCAGGTTCTCGTTGTTGCGGCGCATCCGCGTGGCGAGGTGGTCGAGCTGGAACAGTGTCGCAAGCTGGTCGGCGTCCTCCTCGTCGCGTTCCAGCCGCTCGATGAGCTGCAGTTGCCGCTGCACCAGGCTCTGGCTACGCCGCGAGAGGTTGACGAACACATCGGCGTAACCAGCACGCATCCTGGCCTGCTCGGCCGCCAGCCGCAGCGCCTCGCTGTGCACGGCGTCGAAGGCCCTGGCCACCTCGCCGATCTCGTCGCGGGTGTGCACCGGCACCTGGTTGATCTCGGTGTCGTCGGTGTGGCCCTCCTGAATGGCCTGCACCGCCTCCGGCAATTCGTGCTGGGCGACCTCCAGTGCGCTGTTCCGCAAGATCTTCAACGACCGCAGCAGTTGCCGGGCGATGCAGAACACCACCAGCGCGGCCAACACCAACGCGGCGAGCAGCGTCACCGCCAGAACACCGACGCCGGTGTTCGCGTCGTCGGCCAGCGCTCCCGTGCCGTCAGCGAGTTCGGTTCCCAACCGCTCCCCGACCTCGCTCATCGCGGAGAACACGACATCGCCGGTCTCGGCCCAGTGCTCGGCCGTCGTCGACGAGAACAGCTCGCTGCCCGCGTCCTGACTCGACAGCAGAGCGCCCACGATGCGCTGGTACTCGTCGAACGTCTGCCCGCGCACGGTGTCGTCGAAGAGCTCACGCTGTCGTTCGGTGGCGATGACGGAGAATTCGGTCAGTCGATCGACTCGCCGGACTTCAGCGGTGCGCACGGCGTCGAATTCGCTGGGAGTCAGTTCGAACTCGATGCCGTGTGCGATCAACGCTTGGTGAAGCGAGACCTCCTCGCGTGCCACGAGCAGGTTGTGCGCGGCGTTGGCCGTCGCACCGAGGTCTTCGGCGCCGATGCCGGCAGCCACCGCGGTGTCCAGTTCCACCAGCGTGTCGACGACGTTGGTGTAGGCCTCGACCGCCTCGACGGTGTCGAGTTGCCCGGCGAGGATCTGTTCTCGGGTCTCGTCGAGCGCGCCGAACTGCTCGGTCAACTTCGTCCGCAACGACGCCAACGACTCTCCGGCCTGGGCCACGGTGTCGAGCAACGGAGCCCGCGCGTCGTCGACCGCGGTCCGGATCTCGTGCAACTCCGGGGAGTCGACCCCGGCCCCGGCGGTCAGCGCCTCGGCGGTGAGGGTCCGTTCCCGTTGCAGGGCTTCGAGGAGGGTATGGGCCGCCACGCTCGCCTGCGCGAGCTGGTGCTGATTCTCATACCGGTTCGCACGCTCGAGCTGGTTCGCGAGGGTGACGCCGCCCAGCACCACCGCGATGATGATCGGGATGAGCGTGACCGCCCCCAGCTTGACCGGCAGGTTCCAGTCACGCCATCGCAGGGCCGCACGCCAGCGGGAACGGGGGCGGTCCTCCTCACCGAGGAGTTCGCCTACCGGCACTTGGCCATCTGACGCAACCTTCACGAAGGTGACTCCTCCTCCGGCTCGCCCACTGTCACTGTGCTCACGATTCGCGCGGCGTGCTCGCTGGAGAGCAACCGGGGGCCGTCAGGTGAGCACTGCTGCTCGCCGACTCACGCCTGTCTCGTCCACTCGCGCCGCCCCCTCCGACCACGGACGTGGCGCATACGGCAGGCCACCGTCCGTGATGTTCGCCTGCCGCATCGGGGCAGGGATCGGCTGGGTGCAGTGGAGCCTACACCACGCACGCCATTGATGATCTTGGTCGCGAACAAGGCCCTGAGCTGCGAAAACTCAGAAAATCATGATCAACTTTGCGACAACCGCGTCGAAACCCGTTCCGACGGTCGCGCTCCGATTACGAGTTTCATCTGTTCGAGACGGTCAAGTCTCACTCACACAGCCGATAGGCGTCGACGGATATCACTCGTTCAGCCCACCAAACGAAGATCCTCGGTGTAATACGTGCCGCGAAGTGTGCACGATCTTGTGTCGCCCCCTCCTCGGGGAACCACTATGAAAACGGCGTTATAAAACCATTGGTCCCCGTCTCCGAGACAGCGGGAGTTCCGCCGCGCAGCCCACCTCGCCCTACCTCTACCCTCGATGGAGTGAGCACAACGGTTGACCGGATCCGTGCCTTTTTGGACCACCATCGACCCCCGACACCATGTCTGGTGGTGGATATCGACACCGTGATCGACCGGTACTCGAGATTCACGGAAGCCTTCCCGGACGCGCGCGTGCAATACGCGGTGAAAGCGAATCCCCATCCCGCCGTGGTGCGTGCGCTGGTGGACGCCGGTGCGGCCTTCGACGTGGCAAGCCCCGGCGAGATCGATCTCTGTGTGGAAGCCGGGGCACGACCGGACACCCTGTCGTACGGCAACACCATCAAAAAGCCGTCCGACATCGCGCACGCCCACGCCGCCGGCGTCCGGGAGTACACATTCGACGCCCGCAGCGATCTGGACAACATCGCCCGACACGCCCCGGGCGCACAGGTGTCGGTGCGTCTCCTGGTGGAAGGCGGCCCCGACTCCGTCACCCCGTTCGGGAACAAATTCGGCTGCAACACCGACGACGCCGTCCGCATGCTGCTGCGAGCGGCGGAATCCGGACTCGAACCGGTGGGTGTCAGTTTCCACGTCGGCTCACAGCAACTGGAGCCCGCCGCCTGGGACCTCGCCGTGGCCTCGGCCGCGAAGGTGTTCGCCGGTGTCGCCGAGCACGGCGTGACACTACGGCGACTCAACGTCGGGGGCGGATTCGGCGTCGACTACATCGACACCGCGCCCCCCATGTCGGCGTACGCCGACACCATCCTCTCCGCGGTACGCTCCCATTTCCCCGAACCGCCGGAACTCGTCTGCGAGCCGGGACGCGCGCTCGTCGCCGAAGCGGGAATGATCCGCAGCGAGGTCGTCGTCGTGGCCCGGAAACACCCCACCGACGAACACCGGTGGGTGTACCTGGACATTGGCCGATACAACGGTTTGGCGGAAACTGAGAACGAGGCGATCGCCTACCGGCTCGTACCTGTGGGCACGCACTCGCAGGAAGACGGCCCTGTGATCATCGCCGGGCCGACATGCGATGGTGATGACGTGCTCTATCAGAGGACGCCGTACCGGCTGCCCTTGTCCTTGGAGCCCGGCGACCGGATCGACATTCTCGCGTCCGGCGCGTACACGGCGAGTTACTCGTCGGTCGCGTTCAACGGAATAGAACCCCTACGTACGTACTGCATTTCCGAAGGGAGGCTGATCAGTGCCGAGTGAATTCGTGCCGGTTGGCGTGTTCTCCGGCAAACACGTCCTCGCCGAGCTGGACGGCATCGACGCCCGGTTACTCGACGACGACGAGTTCTTGCGCAGCACCTTGGCGGACACGCTGACCGACGCGGGGGCGACGGTGTGCGAAGTCATATCCCACCGCTTCGAACCGCAGGGCGTGACCGTACTGGCGATGCTGGCCGAGTCACACGCTTCCGTCCACACCTATCCCGAGATCGGTGCCATGTTCGTCGACGTCTTCACCTGCGGTGAACGCGCCGATCCCGAACATGCCGTGCGCCTGCTCGCCAAAGCGCTCGGCACCGAGCCTGTGTCCATGTCCACGATCACTCGAGGCCGCCAGCCCACGAACACAGGGAAGTGAATGACTACGCAAATCGTCGAACCGATGGGCGAGGGGCTCACTCGGGTCTGGGACGTTTCCGAAGTGGTCCTCGATATGCGCACCGACTACCAGCACGTGGTGATCGGTCGCACGAGCCAGGGCTTGTCGCTGTTCTGTGACAGCGAACGGCAGAGCACCGAGGCCAGTCAGCTCGTCTACCACGAGGCCCTGATGGTGCCGCCGATGCTGCTCGCCGACACGGTGGAACGTGTCCTGATCATCGGCTCCAGCGAGGGGGTGGCTAGCCAGCTCGCCATCGCCTACGGCGCCGAGCTGGTGGACCACGTCGACATCGACGCCGAGACGGTGCGGGCATGTGCCCAACACCTGCCGTACGGCTACACCCCCGAGGAGCTGACCGAGGCCGAACGTGGCACCGGACGTGTCCGGGTCCATTACCGCGACGGGTGGGAGTTCCTGACGACGACCACCACCCGCTACGACGTCGTGGTGATCGACCTGCCCGATGAGAACGCCGATCCGGAAGCGCAGCACAACCGGCTCTACAGCAAGGAGTTCCTGCGCCGCTGTTCGGACGTGCTGGCCCCCGGCGGTGTCGTGTGCTGCCAGGCGGGTTGCCCCACGTTGTGGCGTAACGACACCTTGCTCGCCGCGTGGCAGCGTTTCACCGAGTCGTTCGGCACCGTCGTCTACTTCGGCTCCGACGAGCACGAATGGGCCTTCTTGTCGGGCCGCCCGGACGAACACCCGAACGCCGTCGAATCGATGATCGACAAGTTGCCGAAGTCGGAGTACCAGCCTGAGTCCATCGACAGCGAGACGCTGCGGGGATGTACCGTGCCGCCGCGTTCGGTACGGCTCAGAGCTTCCGACCTTCGGCAACCCGCCGAGTGACGGCGCGTTCGGCGACGAAGGAGAAGAAGGGCACGCATCCGGCGAGCAACACGCCGATCGTGCCCTTCACCGACCAGCGCGCCTTCAAGGCCAGGTCCACGGCCACCACCAGGTACACCATGTAGATCACGCCGTGGATGGGCGAATACACGGCCGAAGGAGTCGGGTTGTCGAAGCCGTAACGGATCACCATGACCACGACCATCCCGAGCAGGCCCAGGCCCGTGACGAAAGCGGCGACCCGGAATCGCTGCAACGGCTTCCGCAGCTCCGTGGTCGTCGCCGTCTCACCGCGCGTGGTCGTCACCATGTCAGTTCCCCTCCTGCTCACGGGCATTCAGTTCCGCAAGGTAGGCGTTGTACTCGGCCAATGCGGTGTCTTCGGCGTCGTCGCCGGCTTCGTTGTGCTGCCTGCTCCCCAGGCCGTCAGCGTTCCGGGCGAGCGGACGCGCCTGTGACGCGACGGCGCTCCGCCGCTGAACGGGCACCACGGTCGAGCGCGATCGTCGTGGCTCCGATTCCGCCTCCGAGGTGGTCGACCGCTGTTCTTCCGCCTTCCGGCGCAGTATGTACAACCGCCAGAACATGAAGGCGGGGAAGAGCCCGAACAGCGGCCACTGGAGCACGTAGCCCAGATTCTGGAAGCTGCCGCCCACCGAGGTGTAGCGTTCCCACTGCCACCACGCCAGACCGCAGCACAGGACGAGGCTCAGCACGCACACGCAGACGATCAGCAGTTTGCGTGCGGTCGTGGAGTGGGTGGACACGTCTTTGACGCTAGCACTCCCTGTGAGGTCGACGGCCTACTGCCCGGTTTGTCTGTGGTGACCACCCTAGCCGGTGAACGATTGAGCCAGTTCCGCGTAATGCTCGGCGAGGGCGAACACCTTGCGGCCGTACTCGACGGAGTGGTTGTACGACAACACACCGTCCCACCACCCCTGCCCGGTGGCCATGTCCCGACCGTGATCACACAGGTAACGCGCGGTGGCCAGGGCGGCGTCATCGATCTGCTGTGGGTCCGCCTTCCCGTCGCCGGAGGCGTCCACGCCGTAGAGCTTCCAGGTGGTGGGGATGAACTGCATCGGTCCGACGGCTCTGTCGTACTTACGGTCACCGTCGAGCACACCGCCGTCGGTGTCCCTGATCTCCCTCACACCGGGGGAGCCGTCCAGGGGGATACCGATGATCGGTGGGGACGGACGCCCGTCGTCGCCGAGTACCGCCCCACCGTGCCGACCATGGTCGGACTCGATCCGACCGATGCCCGCGATCGTGACCCATGACAAGCGGCATTCGGGCGCCTCGTCACGCATCACGAGCTCCGCGTTGCCGTACGCGGTCATCGCCCGGGCCGGGATCCCGACGGCTGGGGCGAGGTGTTCGGCCCACTCCGTCAATGTGCTGACACCGGTGTCGGCGGCGTCCTCGCGAAGCGGGCCGATGTCGTTGTCCTTAACGGGTGCCGTGGACCCCGGTTCGACATCGGCGGGTTCGATACGCAACGCGGGGATGTCGGTGGTCGTGGGACTCGCGAACGGAATCGCGGCCCTGGCGATGAGCCACACCCCGCCCGCACCCACGAGGAACACCACGACGACCACGGAAAGCCGGATGAGCACGGCCCGCCCCCAGCGGGCCACGCCGGACCACAGACTGGACGGTGAATCGGAATCAGCCACCGGTGGGACCTCCCGACCACCGCGAGGACCCCGCGCGGGTGATGGAGATCAAGAACACGAGGCCGCACTGTATCCGGCCTCCGGCGGCGAGACAACGACGTGCCGGAACATGTCATACGGCACGTCGTCACGAACTAGCTGGCCGCGTCGCGACGCTGCCGTGAGAGCCGGGCCACACACCACGCCGGCGCGCTGCCGCGCCGCAGGTGATCCAGCACGGTCAACGGTCCGAGCCTGCGGGACAGGTCGTCAGGCGTGAGTCCGGCCGCACGGTAGTCGAGCGCGCGCTGGTCGAGCGGACTCACACCGGCGTCCCACCACGCCTTGGCCTCCTCGATGTCGCCGACCATCTGCCACCAACCCGCCGCGGCGGCCAGCAGGTCGAGCGGAGCGTCGGGAAGTCGTTCCCGCATCGCGTCCACGAACTCGGGGTCGGCGAGGTCGATGGAAGCCCATCCCGCCGCCTTACCGCTGCCCCGCCGCTGCCCGGGGATGCCTGGGGGCTCGGTGCGCGGAACCTCCGCGAGCCAGGCCGAGGCGATGCGCTGGATCTCCTTGTCCTCCTCGTTCTGCTCGCGTTCCGCCGCCCACTGCCGAATCACCGCGTCAACTCCGGGATCGTGCATCCCTGCCTCCTTCGCAACCCACTGCCGTGGTTCCTCAAGGATCAGTCGAGTACCGTGTGCAGATTTCGAAGCGTGAGCTCTCATGTACCGCGGGTCACGCAATGTGAGCACCGTAGGAGAGCCACCCGGTAATCCGGAAGAGGTCAGCCGTGCACGATTTCGATGACCTGTGACTTCAGGGTCGTAATCCACCCGTTTGCCGCAGTGAAACGGCCTGGATCAGTCGGATGATCACTCTGCGTACTCAGAGTTTTCGGACAGCGCGATGTCCGGCACCGGGGTCTCCGGGCCGGACATCGCGCCTAGGGAATGGGATCAGTGGAAAAGACTCTGGAAGAACGTGATGATGGCCTCCGCGCCTTCCTGCAACCAGGCCAAAGCCGAGCGCACAGCATCCGCCGACTCAGTGGGCCGCGAAATCAGCAGAAACAGTGCGAGCGCGACGACGCCAAAGATGAGTATCTTCTTCACTCCCGGCGACATAATTCCACCCGATTCGTCTCGTCTCGGCGTCACCGCCTATCTGGTGACGGCACTGTTCTCGCCAGCGTCTCCATCATGCCTGACACGCGGCGCGCGCGACGGCCAATCACGCGAAGGTAGTCACCGCCCGTTCAGACGCGATCACCAGAACCGTAGAAGACATTCGGAGCTTACGACCCACAACACGCCGACGACTCCCCGCTCGATTGGTTCGGACGATTATCCCACCGACTCGTGGATCGACACTGTCACCGGCCGGGACTCGGGTTCCTCCCAGGTCCTTCGGCGGCCCGCGTTTCCACAACCGCGATACACGCGGGTCCGGAGGAGACGGGCCGCCTCGGGCTTGAAACCGAGCACACCCTGGCACGTCCGTCGGATCTCGGCCTACTCGACGACCGCCCCGCTCGGCGCTTTCGGCTTCGCCGCGGACACCGTCACAACGTTCGGGAAATGATGTCCTTCATGATTTCGTTCGTGCCACCGAAAATGCGGGAGACACGGACGTCGGCCCACGCGCGCGCGATCGGGTACTCGGTCATATAGCCGTAGCCGCCGAACAACTGCACACACTCGTCGACGACTTTGTTGACCCGTTCCGTACTCCACAACTTCACCATCGCGGCGCTCTGTACGTCGAGTTCACCGCGTAGGTGTCGTTCGATGCATTCATCCAGGAACGCCCGGGCGACGGCGGCCTCGGTCGCGGCCTCGGCGAGCTTGTACCTGGTGTTCTGGAACTTGATCAGCGGCCGACCGAAGGCGCTGCGTTCCTTGGTGTAGGCGATGGTCTGCTCGATCGCGCTCTCCATACCCGCCACGGCGGTGATCGCGATGATGAGTCGCTCCTGGGGCAGCTGCTGCATCAGCTGGATGAACCCCTGCCCCTCTTCGTCCCCCAGCAGGTTCTCCACCGGAACACGGACGTCGTCGAAGAACAGTTCCGCCGTGTCCTGACCTCGCAGGCCCACTTTGTCCAGCACACGTCCGCGTCGGAACCCGGGTGTGGACGTCTCCACGACGATGAGGGATATCCCCTTGGCTCCGGCGTCGGGATCGGTTTTCACGGCGACGACGACGAGATCGGCCAGCGCTCCGTTGGTGATGAACGTCTTAGCGCCGTTGATGACGTAGTGGTCCCCGTCGCGCACGGCCCTGGTGGTGATGCTCTGGAGGTCTGACCCGGTGCCGGGCTCGGTCATCGCGATGGCGCCCACGTACTCACCGCTGGCGAGCTTCGGCAACCACTCCCGCTTCTTCTCCTCCGAGGCGTAGGCGAGCAGGTAGTGCGCCACGATGCCGTTGTGCACGGTGACACCCCACGCGCTGTCGCCGCTACGGGCTTGTTCCTCGTACAGCACCGCTTCGTGGGCGAACGTACCCCCGCCACCCCCGTACTCCTCGGGTACGGACAACGCGAGCAGTCCGACCTCCCCCGCCTTGGTCCACACCTCTCGGTCGACCCGCTTCTGCTCGGCCCACCGCTGTTGGTGTGGCGTGAGCTCGTTCCGGCAGAACGTCCTGGCGAGGTCACGAACGTCGTCCAGCTCTTCCGTCATCCACGGGCTTCGACGAATCTGCAGCGGCACCGGCACTCCTACGGACAAAAAACATTACAGTCGGAAGGTAAGTTCCGGATGGAATGTACGCTCGAGTCGCCCTCCGGTAAAGGAGTCGGACGACCATGTCGGAACGCAGACATCGCACCCAGGCCGAACGCAGCGCTCAGACACGCACCGCCTTGCTCGACGCCACCATCGAGTGCCTGGTGGAACTCGGTTATGCACGGACGTCGATGCAGGAGATCTGCGCCCGAGCAGGCGTGTCCAAGGGCGCGGCTCAACATCATTTCGCGGACAAGGCCGAGCTGATGGCCTCCGCGGTGGCCCACCTGACGACGAAGCTGGCCGACCGCAACACGCCGCGAGAGGGACGACTGGCGTCCGGACCGGGCCGTGTGGCCGAATTGGTGGACCTGCTGTGGCGGTCGTATTCGGGCACCTTGGCCACAGCGGCGATGGAGTTGTGGGTCGCGGCGCGCACCGATCCCGCTCTCCGCGCGGCGATGCGGCCGGTGGACAGGGCACTCGGCCGCTCGACATTGGACCGACTCGCCGCCTTCCTGGACGACATTCCCCGGGAGCGCCTGGAGACTCTGTTCTGGCTGACGGTGAACCTGGCCCGCGGCCTCGCGCTCGACGCCGAACTGGGAGGGGACCCCCAGCGACGCGAGTTGCTGTTGGACGAGTGGAAGCGCATCGCGACCGCGCTCTTCGCGTGATCCGACCCACCGGTCGCCGTGTTCCCGAGGCCGACGCCGCGAACGGAGCCGCCTCCCGTCGAGCGGAACCGAGCGCGACGCGTCCTTGTTTTCCATACCGACGGTATGCTTCACTCCGTAAAATTACTCTGGAGTAACAAGGCGGTTCTCGGAGGGCGTCATGACCAGCACGTCGGCTACGACGACAGCGACGCGGGAGCAAGGTCCCGCCACGATCGGAGGAATCGTAGGCGCTCCTTCCACCGCACGGGCCGAAGCCCTCGTCGCCAGGGTGACGACCGGACCCGGCAGTGGATCGGTGACGGTGACCGCACCGTTCACCGAACGCCCCACGGCCGTCCTCCCCCAGGCGACCGACGACATCACCCGTGCTGCCTTCGCGCGCGCCCGCCGGGCCCAACCGTCGTGGGCGACCACGAGCGTGGCCGAACGGCAACGCATCCTGTTGCGACTGCACGAACTCGTGCTCGCCCACCAGGACGAGGGACTGGACCTGATCCAGGTCGAATCGGGCAAGGCACGACTCGACGCCTTCGACGAGATCAGCGCCACCGCGCTCGTGTCGGCCTATTACGGCAAGCACAGCGCTCGTCTGCTCGCCCCACGCCGCGCACCCGGCGTGTTCCCCCTGCTCACCCGTGCCACCCACATCCGCCATCCCCGAGGCGTCGTCGGGGTCATCTCACCGTGGAACTACCCCCTGGCCTTGACCGCGATGGACGTGTTGCCCGCCCTGGTCGCAGGCAACACCGTGGTGCAGAAGCCGGACAACCAGACGGCGCTGTCGGCGTTGTGGCTGCACGAACTCGCTGAACGCGCGGGGCTGCCGCGCGATGCGTGGCAGATCGTGCTCGGACGTGGTTCGGTGATCGGCACCGCCATCGCCGAGGAATCGGACTACCTCTGCTTCACCGGATCCACCCCCACGGGCAAGAAACTGGCCTCCGCCATCGCGGGGAGGCTCACCGACTACTCCCTCGAGCTCGGCGGTAAGAACCCGATGATCGTGCTGCCCGACGCCGACGTGGCCGCCGCCGCGGCCGGCGCGGTCACGGCGTGCTTCTCCTCGGCCGGGCAGCTGTGCGTGTCCGTGGAACGGATCTACGTCCACGACAGCATCCGCGACCGGTTCCTCGCCGAATTCGTCCAACGGACTCGAGCGCTACGACTCGGCGCATCGCTCGACTACCGCGCCGGAATGGGCTCGTTGACCACCGCGGAACAGCTGCGGGCGGTCTCGGAACACGTCGCGAACGCCCGGGCACACGGTGCCACCGTGGTCACCGGTGGCCGGGCCCGGCCCGATGTCGGACCGTTGTTCTACGAACCGACGATCCTCACCGACGTCACCGACCGGGCGGCGCTGTTCGCCGACGAGACGTTCGGACCGGTCGTCTCCGTCTACGGCTACACCGATGTCGACGACGCGATCGAGCGGGCCAACGACACTCCGTTCGGACTCAATGCCAGTGTCTGGTCCCGGGACACGAGGCGGGCGCAGGAGGTCGCGACTCGGCTGAGGACGGGAACCGTCAACATCAACGAAGGTTACGCCGCCACGTTCGGCACCGTGGGCATACCGATGGGCGGTATGAAGGAGTCCGGTGTCGGACGGCGCAACGGAGCCGACGGTTTGCTGAAGTACACCGAATCCCAGTCGATCGCCGTCCAGCATGGACTGAAGTTGCGGCCGATGCGTGGTGTTCCGCCGACACTGTGGACGAAAGCGTTGTCCGTCGGTCTGCGGGTGTTGCGGCGGATCCCCGGCCGCTGAGGAGCCCGGGAGGACGGACCCCCGTATCGACGGTTCCGATCGACACCGGAGACCTCGGCCGACGCACCGCTGCGGACACGACTCGACCCCCTCTCCCCGTGCCGGTCACCCGACGGACGGAGTGAGGGGGTCGAGCGTTCACGCATCCTCGCGCACTTCAGTGGAGGTCGAGTTCCCCGGCCCGCGCGGCAGCCAGCAGGGCGTCCCACTCCTGCCCGGACAGCCGCAACACGCCCCCTTGCGGATTCTTCGAATCACGCACGGCGATGCCGTCGCCGATGAAGGCGACCTCGACACAGTCGTTACCGCCCCCGCTGTAGCTGCTCTTACGCCATTCGACCCCGGTCAGGTCCGTGTTTGCCACCATCCCTACTCCTTAGTCGGTTCGATCGAAGTTGTGTTCACTTTGCGAACCGCCGTGCTGCCCCGGCGATGACCTCAATGGAATCGTCGGGTTTGAGCGCGGCGGCCCGCAAATGATCGAACATCAAGGAGTACCTGTGCACGTCGGTTTCCAATTCGAGATAGAAACCGTTGTTGGTACTGTCCACATAAACCACGTCGGGATCCGCCTTCTCGGGGAAACCCAGGATCAGAAAGGGTCCTTCCATCCCCGGATGAGCACCCGCGGTAAAAGGAACCACCTGGATGGTGACGTGGGGAAGCCTGGAGATCTCACACATTTGAGTGAGTTGTTCGGCCATCACTTCCCGACTTCCGACGACGCGGTGCAACACCGCCTCGTCGATGACGGCCCAGTACTGGGGTGGATTCGGGTCCCGCAACAGTCGTTGCCGCTCCATCCGCGCCGCGACCCTGCGCTCGATCTCGGAGTCCTCGGCACCGGGCCGCATCGCCCGGATCACCGCGTGCGCGTATCGCTCGGTCTGCAGCAGACCCGGCACCAACAACGCCTGGAAGGCGCGCAGCGAGCTGGCATCGGCCTCCAACCCCACGAACGCACCCGTGAAGACCTCGTTGTAGGCATGCCACCAGCCGCGTTTGCGGGCTTCCCGGGCGAGTTGGACCAACGCCTCCTGCTCGTCTCCGTGCACGCCGTACAGCTCCAGCAGATCACGGGCGTCCCGGGGGGTGACCCCCACATGACCTGTCTCAATGCGACTGATCTTGGATGCCGAGCACTCCAACTTCTCACCCACCTCGTCGATGGTGAGTGCGGCTTTCTCCCGGAGCCGTCGTAGCTCGCTCGCTAACCTGCGTCGCCGCACGGTCGGACCGTGGCCTCGCGTCATGATCTACCTCCGGTTGCTCGCCCGCACATCTAACCAGGAAGCGCAATCAGCTTTGGCCGCAGACAACCGACCGTATACCGGAATTCCCCGATCGATGGACTGCAATTTGCACGAGATGGTTGTATGCTCGCTCGTGCTCAACGGACCAACGATCGTTCGTAACGCACATAATCGGGAGAACAGGTGGCCGGGCGCGATCTTTTCGTCACTCCATTACAGGAGAGCGTGCATCGTAGACTCGACGAAATTACGCACTCGGTATACACGACCTCACCCGAAATCCAGGACGAGCTCGACAATCTCAGCGTCACACTTCTGGCTGGCGCATTGCGCACGGTCCTGGCCGAACACCGCCCCGACGCCAGCGGACACTGCACTCTGTGTCACGGCAGGCGTAACCCGTTCACGCGTAAGCGTGGCCCTCTTCCCTGCCGGGCCTACCTTGCGGCTCAGGTCGCGCTCGTACCCGACGAGCCGGGGGAGATATCCCCTGACGACTCCACGCGTTCTCGAGCGCGCGAACGCATGTACTACTTCCTACGCTAAGACCCACGCCCTTGTGGGCCGTGCAGCTCACAACAGCCGAATCAGCCCTTCCTGCACCACGGTGGCGATATACGTTCCATCCCGGGAGAACAGTCGACCTGTCGCCAAGGCACGCGCATTCGACGCCGTGGGCGAGGCACTGTCGTACAGGAACCACTCGTCAGCGCGAAACGGTCGGTGAAACCACAACGCGTGGTCCAGACTCGCGCCGAGCACCCGATCGAAACCCCAGTACACCCCATGGCGCGCCAATGTGGAATCCAACAACGTCATGTCGGACGCATACGTCAGCACGCACACATGCAGCAGAGGGTCGTCGGGAAGAGTCCCGTCAGCGCGCATCCACACCTGGTTGCGCGCAGGGGGGGAACCCGTCCCCCTGGTCACCCACGGCGGATCGTTGACATAGCGGACATCCAGCGGACGCGGCTGCGCTCGCAGGTTGAGCTTGTCCTCGTAGCCCACCACTCGCTCGGCCAGCGTGGGGAGCGACTCAGGGTCGGGTACGTCGGGCATCGGCTCGGTGTGCTCGACACCGACTTCGGTCACCTGGAACGAGGCGGACAACGAGAAGATCGCCTGGCCGTGTTGGATCGCCACCACTCGCCGCGTGGTGAACGACCGACCGTCTCGAATGCGGTCCACCTCGTAGATGATCGGCACCTTCGGGTCGCCGGGTCGAATGAAGTAGGCGTGCAGCGAGTGCACACCACGCTCGCTCGGCACCGTGCGCCCCGCGGCCACCAAGGCCTGACCTGCGACCTGACCACCGAACACGCGGGTCGACGAATGCGGCGGGCTGACGCCCCGGTAGATGTTCTCCTCGATCTTTTCGAGATCCAACAAGCCGATCAGCTTGTCGAGCACGGGCTGTCCCCCGACACCACCCTCGGTATCGAGTGCGGACGCAGCCTGTTTTGCCGACTCGGTCATACCGTGATTCAACCCTGCGTCACCGGTGGCGTCACCGCACCGCCTGTCACGAGAGGTCGTCTTCACCCAAGCGATGCACTCGGATGAGGTTGGTGGAGCCCACGGTTCCCGGCGGGGATCCGGCCACGATGACCACCAGGTCACCCCGTTGGTATCGACCGGTTTCCAGCATCGCGTGATCCACCTGCTCGATCATGCGGTCGGTGGAATCCACCTGAGCGACCAGGCGCGCGGTGGTGCCCCACGTCATGGAGAGCTGCCTGCGCACACTCTCCAACGGTGTGAACGCCAACAACGGCAGCCGGGTGTGCAATCGCGCGAGCCGGCGCACCGTGTCACCGGATTGAGTGAACGCCACCAGCGCCTTGGCGTTGAGCCGCTCCCCGATGTCGCGCGCGGCATAGGAGATGACGCCCCGCTTGGTGCGCGGCACGTGACTCAGCGGCGGCACTGACGGCATCTCCGCCTCCACGGCCTGCACGATGCGGCTCATGGTCTGCACGGTCTCGATCGGGTACCGACCGACGCTCGTCTCCCCGGAGAGCATCACGGCGTCGGCGCCGTCGAGTACCGCGTTGGCGACGTCGGATGCCTCGGCGCGCGTGGGCCGCGAGTTGTTGACCATCGAGTCGAGCATCTGGGTGGCCACGATCACCGGCTTGGCGTTCTCCCGCGCGATCTGGATGGCGCGCTTTTGCACCAGCGGCACCTGTTCCAGCGGCAGCTCCACTCCCAGGTCACCGCGCGCCACCATGAGGCCGTCGAAAGCGAGCACGATCGCCTCGAGGTTGGAGACGGCCTCCGGCTTCTCCAACTTGGCGATCACCGGCACGCGCCCCTTGCCCACGCGATCCATCACCTGGTGGACGAGGTCGATGTCGGCGGGCGAACGCACGAAGGACAGCGCCACGAAGTCCACGCCCAGTTCGAGGGCGAATTCCAGGTCCTGGGTGTCCTTTTCAGACAATGCAGGCACGGAGACGTCCATGCCGGGCAGCGACACGCCCTTGTTGTTACTGACCGGGCCACCCTCGGTGACCTCGCACACGACGTCAGGGCCTTCGACGTCCTTGACCACGAGACCGACCTTGCCGTCGTCGACGAGCAGACGGTCCCCTGGTTTGGCGTCCTTGGCCAAGCCCTTGTAGGTGGTGGAGACACGCTCGTGGGTCCCGGCGACATCCTCCACCGTGATGCGCACGGTGTCCCCGGTCCGCCACTCCACGGGGCCACCGGCGAACGTACCCAAACGGATCTTCGGGCCCTGCAGGTCAGCGATGATGCCCACCGCTCGGCCGGCTTCCTCCGAAGCGGCCCTGATCAAGTCGTAGACCTGTTTGTGATCGCTGTGACTACCGTGGCTGAAGTTCATCCTCGCCACGTCCATACCCGCGTCGACGAGCGCTCGGACCTTGTCCGCCGTCGCCGTAGCCGGGCCGAGGGTGCATACGATTTTCGCTCGTCTACTCACACCCGAACAGCCTAGCCGCTACGAACTGACACGTTGCATCGATTCCGAAAGAACGAGCACGACACGTTCGGCTGGGCGGCCGGAAGGCCGCCCAGCGAGCGTCAGTAGGCCATGCCCAGCACCCATGCACCCAGCGTGTAGGCACCGAGGGTCACGATCACGAGCGCGGCCGCATTGAGCCACACGCCACCCTTGACCATCTGTCCGATGGTGACGTGCCCGGTGCCGAACACGATGGCGTTCGGCGGTGTGGCCACGGGCAGCATGAACGCACAGGTCGCCGCGAGCGCGGCGGGGACGGCCAGGACCATCGGTCCGTAGCCCAGCCCCACGGCCACCCCGCCGAGGATCGGCAGGAACGCCGCCGCGGTCGCGGTGTTGCTGGTCAGCTCGGTCAACAGGAGCACGAGCAGCACGACGATCGCCACCAGCACGATGATCGGGAGCGCACTCAGCCCCCCGACCTGCTCGCCGATCCACTCGCTCAACCCCGTCCGGGTGAAGTGGCTCGACAGGCTCAGACCACCACCGAACAGCAGCAGGATGCCCCACGGCAGTTCCTTGGCCGTGTCCCAGTCGAGCGTTCTCACCCCTTGCTTGCGGTTCGCGGGCAACGCGAACAGCAATAGGGCCGCGGCGATCGCGATACCCGCGTCGGAGATGTGATCGAGCCACGGAGCGACCTCGGCGACCGCATCGATGTCGGCGAGCGTGGGGATGGTGACCCACGACAACGCGGCCAGGACGAACACGATCAACGCATTCATCTCACCCCGGCTCATCGGCCCCAGTTGGTCGAGCTGCTCGCGGATCAGTTCCCGTCCCCCCGGCAACGACTTCAGCCGCGGCCGGAACACCAGGCGTGTCAGCACCAACCAGGCGATCACCAGGAACACCACGGCGATGGGAAGCCCGAAAAGCATCCACTCGCCGAAGCCGATGGCGATGTCGAAGTTCTCCTCGAGGTAACCGACGAGCAACGTGTTCGGCGGGGTGCCGATGATCGTGGCCAGCGACCCGATCGACGCCGCGTAGGCGATACCGAGCATCAACGCCGTCGCGAAGTTCGGGTCCCCCTTACCGTCGCCGAGCTGCGAGACGAGCCCCAACACCGACAGCCCGATGGGCATCATCATCACCGCGGTGGCGGTGTTGCTCACCCACATGCTGATGAAACCCGTCGCGATCATGAATCCGGCCACCAACATCACGGGTTTGGTCCCCACCGCCAGCACGGTGCGCAAGGCGATCCGCTTGTGCAGGTTCCACCGCTGCATGGCCAGAGCGATCATGAATCCACCCATGAACAGGAAGATCACGTCGTCGGCGTAGGGTGCCGCCGCGTCCCCGATGTCACTCACCCCGAGGAACGGGAACAGCACCAGCGGCAACAGCGCGGTGGCGGCCAGTGGGAGGGCCTCGGTGACCCACCACACCGCCATGAGCGCCGCGACCGCGGCAGTGATCTTCCCTTCGGTGGACAGACTGTCGGGCAACAACAGGTAGGCGACGACAGCGAGAACGGGCCCCAAGGCCATCCCGAGCCAGTGTCTGCGTCCCGCCGCTGTGCCTGGCGCGGTCTCGGGCTCGCCGCCCATGGTCTGAGCCATCACTCACCTCCATCGCTGAGTGTGCGGAATGTACCGCGCCAAAGCGCATCGGTCACCCGAATGAGCTATGTCGAAACCAGCTCGTAGTGATCAACGGTGACGGAGAGACATCAGATGACGGAGAGATAACAAGAGAAACGCGCGGCCACCGGAACCGACCGGCGACCGCGCGTCCTCATTCGACACAGCAACCGAGGTTCAGCCGAAGAAGACCTCCGCCTCCTTGTAGCGGTCCAGCGGCACGGTCTTCAGTTCCGCCGTGGCTTCGGCGAGTTTGACCCGCACGATGTCCGTGCCCCGCAACGCCACCATCACACCGAAGTCGCCGTCGGCCACGGCGTCCACGGCGTGCAAACCGAAACGCGTGGCCAGCACCCGGTCGTAAGCGGTCGGCGTACCACCACGCTGTGTGTGTCCCAGTACCACCGCCCGGGACTCCTTACCGGTGCGCGAGGCGATCTCATCGGCCAGCCAGATGCCCACGCCACCCAACCGGACGTGCCCGAACGCGTCCTTCTCCCCGCTCTGCAGCACCGCGGCCCCACCTTCCGGTAGCGCGCCCTCGGCCACGACGATGATCGGGGCGTACTCGCGCTCGAACCGGCGCTCGACCCAGCCGACGACCTTGTCCACCGAGAACGGCCGCTCGGGAACGAGGATGACACTGGCCCCGCCCGCGAGCCCCGAATGCAATGCGATCCAGCCGGCGTGCCTGCCCATCACTTCGACGACGAGCGCCCGGTGGTGGGACTCGGCGGTGGTGTGGAGCCGGTCGATGGCCTCCGTGGCGATGTGGACCGCGGTGTCGAAGCCGAAGGTGTAGTCGGTGGCGCCGAGATCGTTGTCGATCGTCTTGGGCACGCCGACCACTTTCACCCCGTCGTCGTTCAGCCGCTTGGCCACACCGAGCGTGTCCTCCCCACCGATGGCGATGAGGGCGTCGAGGCCCTTGTCCGACAGCACACGCTTGATGGCGTCGGCACCACCGTCGTCGGAGTACGGGTTCGTGCGAGAGGAGCCGAGGATCGTGCCACCGCGGGTGAGGATTCCCTCGACGTCATCGGGGGACAACCACATGCCCTGCCCGGTCAGTGGCCCGCGCCAGCCGTCGCGAAAGCCGTAGACCTCCCAGCCGTGCATTTCAACGCCCTTGCGGACGACCGCGCGGATCACCGCGTTCAAGCCCGGGCAATCGCCACCGCCGGTCAGCACACCGACTCGCATCATCTGCGCCTTTCATTTGTCCTGGGTCACACTTTTCTGGCCGTCAGAGTAACCTCCACCACTTGATCGGTGCAGCGACACACCTCTGCTACACTCACCGTCGTGCAGTGCGCCTTCTATTTCTGGTTTAGCGGGCCGGCCCGAGGTGGGTCGGTCGGCGAGGCCCTGCGCTGACCATCGACAACCCCTCGAGCCGGACGACAAGCCGGCTCGACGGCTGCGCAGCACGGCGAGGCGGCTTGCGGAAAGGAAGCCCCGATGCCGAACGACGCCTCTGCTGACATCGCCAACGCGGCCACCACCGTCGAAACCTCTGATCCTCTGACCGCGTTGGACAACCGCCGCACGATGCGCATGAGTCCGTTGCTGTCGCCCGCGCTGCTGCGTGCCGAACATCCCATCGACCCGGGTATCGCCAAAACCGTCACCCTCGGCAGGCGTGACACCGTGGACATCCTCGACGGCCGCGACGATCGCCTGCTCGTCGTGGTCGGCCCGTGCTCCGTGCACGATCCGGCCGCAGCCCTGCACTACGCCCGTCTGCTGTCCGAACACGCGCAGCGGGTGTCCGATGCTTTGTGCATCGTCATGCGTGTCTACTTCGAGAAGCCCCGCACCACCCTCGGCTGGAAGGGCCTGATCAACGATCCCGACCTCGACGGCACCTACGCCGTCAACAAGGGGCTGCGGCTGGCCCGACAGTTGCTGTTGGACATCTCAACGCTCGGACTGCCCGTCGGATGCGAATTCCTCGACCCGATCACCCCGCAGTACATCGCCGACACCGTCACCTGGGGCTCCATCGGAGCACGAACCGCGGCCAGCCAGGTGCACCGTCAGTTGTGCAGCGCCCTGTCCATGCCCGTCGGCATCAAGAACTCCACCGAAGGCGACGTCCAGGTGGCGGTGGACGCCGTGCGGGCGGCGTCGGCGAGCCACGTGTTCCCCGGGATCAACGCGGACGGGCTGGCGGCGCTGGTGACCACATCGGGTAACCCCGACTGCCACGTCATCCTCCGGGGCGGCTCGTCGGGGCCGAACTACGACGCCGAGACGGTGTCCGACACCTTGTCCCGACTGCGCAAGGCTGGGCTGCCCGAGCGGGTGATCATCGATGCGAGCCACGGCAACAGCCGCAAGGACCACGTGCGCCAAGCGGCCGTGGTGCGCGAGCTCGCCGAGCGGATAGCCACGGGCGAGCACGGCATCGTCGGGCTCATGATGGAGAGCTTCCTCGAAGAGGGACGGCAGGATCTCGCGCTCGGTCACCGTGACGAACTCGTCTACGGCCAGAGCATCACCGACGCCTGCCTCAGCTGGTCCACCACGGCGACCTTGCTGGACGAACTCGCCTCAGCCGTGCGGGCTCGCAGGGGGAACTGACGCCGGACGGTCTTCAGACGATCGGGAAGCCGCACCGCCGGGCGAGGTCCTGGCGGGCGGCTTCGATGACCTGCCAGCGGTGGAGGTTGTGCCGCGCGTCGGCGAGCGCGTCGTGGGCGTCGCTGGGCGGCGGGGGCAGTTTCGGCCGCCCCACGTCCTCCCAACGTTGCCTCAGATCCCGGGTGAACCGTGGCAGACGACGCGGCATCGACGGCATCGGCCCCCACAGCTGGGCCAGGGCCACGTGGTCGTAGGCGGCGTACCAAGCCCACAGCTCGATGCCGTCCTGGGGGCGGCCGAAGAATTCGAGCAGATCGTTTCGGATGCGCTCCCGACTACGCCACGCCGGGTCCGAGGGCGAGGGAAGCTTCGACAGCACGTGCTCTCGGACCCAGGGACCCGCCTTCGCCGGATCGAATTCGGTGGACACCGCGTAGAACTCGCGCCCAAATTCGTCCACGACACCTATGGAGATCAGGTCGATGGTCACGCCGTCCTCGATGAACTCGGTGTCGTAGAAAAACCGCACGCCCGGCACGGTACTCGACCGCCTCACAAGTCCTGGACGCCGGCCACCGCTTCCCGATCAGCTGGCTCGCGATTCGGGCATCCGAGCGGCATCGCGCGCACCGACCTGTACGGGCACGGCGGGGCGCAATCCCGCCTTCTCGGCTGCGATGAGTTCCTTCGCCCTCGCGGCGTAGATGTCGACGTATTCCTGCCCGCTTAGCTCCATGAGCGCGTACATGATCTCGTCGGTGATCGAACGTTCGACGAACCGATCACCCGCCAGTCCCTCGTAGCGGGAGAAGTCCAACGGCTTGCCGAAGCGGATCTCCAACTTATGCGGCCACCACATCCGTGAACCGATCGGATTGACCTGGTCGGTTCCGATCATGGCCACCGGGATGACGGGGACCCGGGCCTCCAACGCGATCCGGGCGACTCCGGTCTTGCCCTTGTACAGCCTCCCGTCGGGTGAGCGCGTGCCCTCGGGGTAGATGCCCAGCAGGCGTCCCTCCCGCAACAACCGCACGGCGGTGTCGATGGCGGCCTGCGCGGCCGCGCCGCCCGAGCGGTCGATGGGGAACTGTCCCGCGCCGGTGAAGAACCACTTCTTCAACCGGCCCTTGAAGCCGGGTTCGGTGAAGTATTCCTGTTTGGCGGGGAAGGTGACCCGCCTCGGGACATGCAGCGGCATGAAGAACGAGTCGGCCACCGCCAGGTGATTGCTGGCGAGGATGGCGCCGCCTTCGGTGGGCACATTCTCCAGGCCGGTCACCTTGGTCGGCCAGAACGCACGCAGCAGCGGGCCCAGCAGTACGTACTTCATCAGCCAATACAGCACTGCCTTCGGTCCTCTCTTCTGCGGAATGAACGCCGGCCGGCGGATCAGGGTACGAAGCCGCGGCCTCGACACACAACAATTCTCTACTCTGCAGTACCCGTGTCGCGAGGGAGGTCACACCCCATTCGCTCCGTGTTTCCCGTTCCCGGGTTGAGTGGTTCCACACGGCTACCTCACCGCGACGGCGAGTCATGCGAACATAGGGCGATGCGGCTCGACGGGAGGTTGACCGGGCATGCCTGTGTTCGCCGGCGCTGAACCCTTCGTCCACGACGGTTCTCCCGAGGTGGGAGTGCTCCTGTGCCACGGATTCACCAGCACACCGGCGACCATGCGGCCGTGGGGCGAATACCTGGCCGAGGCCGGTTTCACCGTGCGCTGCCCCCGCTTGCCGGGACACGGCACCAGCTGGCAGGAGTGCAACCGAACCCGGTGGCCGGACTGGTACGGCTGCCTGCGCGACGAATTCGCCGGACTCGCCCGCCGGTGCGAGTCGGTGTTCGTGTTCGGCCTGTCGATGGGGGGCACCCTCGCCCTGCGGCTGGCCCAGGACCTCGGTGACGCCGTGCGCGGCCTGGTACTGGTGAACCCGTCGGTGCTCACCCGCAGGCTCGACGCCAAACTGGCCACGCTGTTGGCGCCGGTACTGCCGTCGGCGAAGGGGCTGGCGGGTGACATCGCCAAACCCGGGGTCGTGGAACTCGCCTACGACCGCACCCCGGTGCGTGCGCTGGCGAGCCTGACCCGACTCTGGACGCTGGTCCGTCGCGACCTACCCCGGGTGACCCAACCGCTGTTGCTCGTCCGATCAGCGGTCGATCACGTCGTGGAAGGTGTCAACGCCACCGTGGTGGCCGACAATGTGCGTAGTGAGGACCTGCGCGAGGTAGTGCTTCACCACAGCTACCACGTGGCCACGCTCGACAACGACGCACCGTTGCTGTTCCGGCGCAGTGTGGAGTTCGTCGACTCCGTCAGACAGGTTGGTGCCCGATGAGTAGAGCATCAGGAACGGACGGGCCCGAGGACGTCGACGCCACGTTCGCGAAGATCGTGGCGGGTCTGAAGGCGGAGGGATTCGGCACGGACACCGACGATCACCTGATCGACGCCGACCCTTCGGACGACGACACGGGCGACCGGAGGCAAGCACGACTGCGTTCCCCACGTGAGCACGACACCCCCCGCTCGGGCTGGCGGACACCGGAGACCGACTGGGAAGACACGCTGCTCGGCGACGACCCCACCGACGACGACGAACACTTCGTTCCCCCTGAGCCGCCCCCGCTGCCCCGGCCTCGCAAGGGCGCGATCGTCGTGCTGTTGTTCTTCGTGGTGGGTCTTCTGCTGCTCCTCGGACCCGGGCTCATCGGGCTGAGCCGTTCGATCGCCCTGCCGCTGGGCATGCTCTCCCTGGCCACCGGAATCGCACTGGCCCTGCTTCGGGTCAGGCAAGGCCCCCCGGACGGTGCGGACCCCACCAACGGAGCTCAGGTCTGAACCCGGCCTCGACTCCGCGATCGCGCCGCCTGTGCCGACTCGTCGAGCAGTCGCCACAACTCACCGGGACCCAACGACACGCAGTCGAGTTCACCCACCCGACGGCGCAGTTCTCGATCAGCGGTGACGACCACGACATGGTCCTGGGGTCGGCCCGACCGCAGCTCGACGACCGTTCCGACGATCGTGTCGTCCCCCTCGCCGGTTGCGGACACGACCTCGACGCCCGCTACCTCGGCGACGTGGCGAGCCTTCCCTTCGGTCACCAGGACCACGCGCGGCCACCAACACCACCGCCGTGGCAGCTCGAGGCCGACCCGATGTGCGGCCACACCGATGCGGGACAGAGCGGCGAGCCGGTCACGGAGCCGAGCGACGGCTCCCGCTCGGTCGCGCCACCAGCCGTCCGGGCGGGCACCGATCACGTTGGCCGCGTCGACGACCAGGACGAGTTGTCTGTCCAGCTGTTCCCGCAGTAGCGGCCAGGCGGCCGCGAAGTCCTGGTGCAGGGGGTATTCCTCGACCTCGTCGAGCGGCACCCAGTGCAGGGCCACGCTCTCCCCGTTCGCCACACGCGCCTCCACCTCACCCCGGACGGTGGCGAGCACGGTGGTGTAACGCCATGTGCCGTGGTCCTCGGCACACGAGGCGAGGACGCGCACCGCATGGGGCGGGATGGTGGTCTCCTCCTCGGTTTCGCGTGTGGCGGCGTCGGCGGGTGTCTCGCCGGGCAACACCGCGCCGCCGGGCAACGCCCAGGTGCTGCCGTGATGAGTCCACATCGCCCGGTGTTGCAGCAGTACTCCGCGCCGGGGATCGACCAGCAACAGCCCGGCCGCTCCGTACAGCCCCCAATGTTTCCGTCCACACGCGCAGCTGACGAACCCCTCACCTTCACCGAGCAGCATTCGGCCAGCTTAGCGACGTTTTGACACCTGACTACCCGGAAATCGGGCGACCACACGACGCGGCCACGTCGAGACAGCACCGAGGGTGGCGATTCAAGCCACACGCTCGAGGGCCAAGGTCGCGGCACCGACGATCGCCGTCGCGTCACCGAGCTGTGACGTGCGAATACGGGCCAGCGGCCGGTGTCCTGCCCCGGTGACCACCCTGGCGTAATGCTCCCGTGCCTCGTCCGCGAACAACGGCGCCGACGCCGCTACACCCCCCGCGAGCACGACGACCTCGGGGTCGTAGACGTCAGCGATGAGCGCCAGTCCCTCCCCGAGCCACCGCGCGAGTTCGGCCATCGCTTCCCGGGCGACCGGATCCCCTTCCCGGGCGGCACGGGCCACCCGCAATCCGGTCATCGCCGCGGGATCGACGACGTCACGCCTGAGCACCGACGGCCGC
>SMEK01000046.1_pt1 | contig 43653 bp, 38 predicted proteins | sample 2456371 | NCBI WGS metagenome assembly SMEK01 (sample SAMN10132590, study PRJNA489261) | soil metagenome | isolation source: day1 antibiotic-loamy sand soil ammended with composted manure from dairy... | place: USA | collected 2015-04-01
TACGTGGCAAAGAAGGTTAGCGGGAAAGAATATGCTGAGAGCACCAATTCCGATATTTACTTGTATGATCTTGAAAGTGGCACCACCAAAAACCTGACGGAAGGAATGTTAGGGTATGATACCCATCCTGTTTTCTCTCCTGGAGGTAATAGGCTCGCTTGGCTGAGCATGGAAAGGGCGGGTTTTGAGTCGGATAAGAATGTGCTGCACATATATGATTTTCCTTCGGGCCGAATTCACAAGGTAACCGACGAGTTAGATGCCTCTGTGACTGGATTGCATTGGAGCAGCGATGGAAAGAAAATCTACCTTATTGCTGGTGTCAATGCCACTTATCAGATTTACGAACTCAATATAGTAGAAGCACTTTCGCGCAAGAAGCCTCAGAAGTTGACCGATTTGAGGGCTTTGACTGCTGGTGAGCACAATTACAATAGTTTTGCTGTAGCGGGGAATAAGTTTATCATTGGGCATAAAAATACCATTTCGATGCCGGCGGAATTATTCCGGATCAACATTAAAAAGGCGGATGAGCAGCAATTGACCTTCACGAATCAGACACTTTTAGAAGACATTCAGATGGGTGATGTGAAAAAGCGCATGGTCAAAACTACAGATGGAAAGGACATGCTCGCTTGGGTAATTTATCCACCCAACTTCGACCCCAATAAAAAATATCCTGCCCTTTTGTATTGCCAAGGTGGCCCTCAAAGTGCGGTAAGCCAGTTTTTTTCTTATCGATGGAATTTTCAACTGATGGCTGCTAATGACTATATCATTATAGCCCCCAACAGAAGGGGGTTGCCCACTTTTGGGCAAGAGTGGAATGATGCCATTAGCAAGGACTGGGGAGGCCAGGCCATGAAAGATTATTTGTCAGCAATAGACGATCTGGCCCAAGAGCCTTATGTTGATGAAGAGAGGCTTGGCGCAGTTGGAGCGAGTTATGGAGGTTATTCGGTGTATTATTTGGCAGGGATCCATGAAGGGCGATTTAAGGCTTTAGTCTCTCATGCAGGGTTGTTTAACCTGACCAGTTGGTATGGGACTACAGAGGAAATGTTCTTTGCTAACTGGGATGTAGGAGGACCTTATTGGGATAGTACTCACAAAGAAGCATATGAAACCTTCTCTCCGCATAAGTTTGTCCAAAATTGGGATACACCCATCTTGGTTATCCATGGACAGAAAGATTATAGGGTGCCTGTAAGTCAAGGAATGGAAGCTTTTAATGCTGCTCAGCTAAGAGGCATCCCGAGTAAGTTCTTATATTATCCGGATGAGGGGCATTGGGTATTGGGCGTTCATAATGGCCTTTTGTGGCACAGTGTTTTCTTTGAGTGGCTCGATAAATATTTGAAATAAATATTAAATGTATCCATTGGCTGATGTGCGAATGTAGCAATGAAATGATAGGTGTTAAGTTGTGAATGATGAAGCCCTTGCGTCCTTTGCGTAAGCTTGGTTTGCGAGAAATTAACTTCAGACACTGGACTTTTAATAAGTAGGCAGTTGACAATGGCAGTAATCAAATTTAGTATATCAGTAAGAAACTTCTTTTGGTTCTTGCTCCTTTTTATAGGTGACTGGTGAGCCTGGAGGAACAACTCCTGGTGGAAGATCTAACGGAGGCACAGCATCTATGCTGATGCCTCCGCCTCCATTGTCATCTTTTGGTGGGGGAATTCTACGATGCAATACCTTTATCATAAAATAGACAAGCATAACATAGGCTATGCCGCTAAAGATCATGTCTAGAAATGGAATTTCCATGATAGATATTTTTTTTACAACAGCTATCAAGCCATTATGGTTTATGACTTTAGGTAGGCCTAGACAATGCATTAAATAAATATGTTAAAAAATTATATTTATTTAATGCAATTATCCTATCTTTGCCAAGTTGCTGTTTTGATTTTATTACCTAATATAGCAAAGAATATATGGAAATTTTTTCATTCAATGATCAAGAACAGTGGCTTTTTTTGGTCTTTGGAATAGTGGTAATAGGGTTCTTGGTGATTGACTTGGGTATTCTGCATAAGAATCCAGGTAAGATCAGCAACAAGTCGGCCCTCTACCAGTCCATTTTTTGGGTGGCTATTTCCGTAGCTTTCGGCGTGGGCATTTATTACTATGATGGTGGTGCCGACAAGGCGCTCGAATATTTCTCGGCTTACTTTACAGAAAAGGCGCTCTCTGTTGACAACATCTTTGTTATCATACTCATCCTAAAATATTTTAATGTAAAGGAAGAACATTACCACAGGATATTGTTCTGGGGCATTTTAGGCGCAATTGTTTTCAGGGCCATATTCATATTTTTGGGGGCCATGCTCATCAGCCAGTTCCATTGGATTCTCTATATTTTTGGAGCGTTTTTGATCTATTCTGGGGTAAAGATGTTCAAGGATGATGGTGAAAGTGACTTTGACCCTGAGGACAACCCCGTGATCAAATTTGTGCGAAGGTTCTTTCGTATCACCAGCAGCGATCATGGCGGAAAATTCACATTTACCAAGTATAATAAGCTTTACTTTACTCCTTTGTTTTTGGTGCTGGTGCTCATAGAGACGACCGACTTAATATTTGCTGTCGATTCTATCCCAGCGGCATTTGCGATTACGCAAGATGAGTTTATTGTTTATACCTCCAATATTTTTGCTGTGATGGGGCTCCGTGCTATGTTCTTTTTGTTGGCGGGTGTTTTAGGCAAGTTTCATTATCTGCAAAAAGGCTTATCCTTCGTGCTTGTTTTTATCGGTGCCAAGATGTTCTTGGAGATTATAGATATGAAGCTGCCTAGTTATGCCTCATTTGGCATAATTATTCTTGCAATTACCATTTCGATCATAGCATCGCTTATATGGCCAAGTAAGACTGAGAAGGTTGTATTGGATATCTCAACCCAAGAAGAGGGTGCCAATGCTGAAAAGAAGGACAAAAAAGCTGACCTTCATAAAGAAGGGGTAGAATAGAAAGTGTTTGGGGGGGTGGGGCTTTTCAGGCCACTTCTGCTGAATGATAAGGGTAGCAGCGGCCTGGATAGAGCGAAAAGCCCGCAGTGCGAAATGGCTAGTGCGTGGCCGGACTTGAAGCGATAGCCAGAAATGCCGCCCAAATCAACATTGAAATATGGGCGCCATTATCTTTTCGCCGATTGGTATTAGAAATTTTTGTACCCCTTTTGTTCTAATTGTTGAGCAGATTCCTCCACTTTTTCCTTCAAGGACGATTTATAATCATCAAGGTTTTTAGCGATTTGGGCGTCGTAGCTGCCTACGATCTGGGCTGCGAGAATCCCTGCGTTTTTGGCTCCATTTAAGGCTACGGTGGCTACTGGCACGCCTCCGGGCATTTGTAGAATGGATAGGACAGAATCCCAGCCATCGATGGAGTTGGAAGATTTTACGGGAACGCCGATGACTGGCAGGCTGGTAAGCGATGCCACCATGCCTGGAAGATGTGCTGCCCCACCTGCGCCTGCGATGATCGCCTTGAGGCCCCTGCTTCTAGCTTTTTCGGCATACTCGACCATCCTAAGAGGAGTTCTGTGCGCGGATACGATTGTGACTTCGAATGGAACTTGTAGCTCTTCTAGGATTTGCGCAGCTTCAGACATGACGTTGAGATCTGACTGGCTGCCCATGATGATCCCAATGATAGGTTTTGTGCTTGAGGTGCTCATGCTTTTACTTTTAATATTGCTTTTACTGATTTTGCTTTTTCCCGTAGGGCCTGTTCGTCGTGGTCTACAAGGGTGATATGGCCCATCTTCCTAAATGGTTTGGTGAGTTTTTTGCCATAAAGGTGCAAGTGCGCACCCTTGACCTGAAGCAGCGCTGCCAGCCCCTCGTACTTAGCAGGGCCGGAATAGCCGTCCTCTCCTAACAGATTGACCATGGCAGAAGGGATCACAATATCGGTAGCCCCCAGAGGCATATTGTATATGGCGCGCAGGTGCTGCTCAAATTGGGAGGTGATGTTGCCTTCGATGCTCTGGTGCCCACTGTTGTGTGGTCGGGGAGCGATCTCGTTGACCAGTATTTCTCCGTCTTTTGTGAGGAACATCTCGACGGCCAAAAGACCTACCATATCCAATGATTCGATAACCTGTAGTGCCACGGCTTGGGCTTTCTGCTCATGCGCTTGGTTTATAGAAGCTGGTGAAAACAGGTACTCCACCAGATTGTGCTCGGGATGGAAGGATAGCTCTACGGTAGGGAACGCATGGATTTGTCCAGCGGCATTTCTGGCCACTATCACGGCTATTTCTTTATCAAAATCGATAAGGGATTCTAAAAGACCTGGCTTGTCGAATGTCTCCTCGATGTCTTTCTCGGTCCTGAGGACTTTTACCCCACGTCCATCGTAGCCTTCTTGCCCCAGCTTGTGCACGGCAGGAAGCTTTTGAACCAGTTTGGCTACATCGGCACGGTCTTCTGTAAGCACAAAATCTGCTGTGGGAATGCCTTTTTCTTTGTAGAATTGCTTTTGCTTCCGCTTGTCCTGGATCAGCGCAATGACTTCGGGTTGTGGGTAAACTTTTTTCCCCTCAGACTGTAATTTTTTGAGTGCATCGGTATTGACGTTCTCGATCTCGATAGTGATGATATCGCAGTGCTTGCCAAACTCATATACCGTATCGAAGTCGGTGAGCGAACCATGGGTAAAATGCATGGCAATGTCCTTGCAAGGAGCATTGGCATCGGGGTCGAGTATTCGTACATCTATGTTGAAGTCAATGGCCGATTGAATCAGCATCCTGCCCAATTGTCCGCCTCCTAGGATCCCTAAAGTTGCATTGATATCAAGATTCATCTTTATATGATTTGCTTAAATTTTAATAACTGCTTTTAAACCTCTGCAAATGTAAAGGTTTTATTTTTGCCAACGGCTTATTGTTCCCTACCTATCTTTTTCCTCTGCCATCATTTGCCTATTCCCATTGTCTACTGCTCTATCTATTGCCCAAGATTTTTTCTGGATGGCTCAACGGAGCGACCCTCCATTTTGCCTATTGCTATTACCAGCCGTCCACCGTCTATTGCCTACTGTCTAAAAATTTAGCGTCTTATATCTTAAATCTAGCTCCCCACCTCTATTCCCATCTTTTTCATAAGCTCGGTAGCATTGAAACTTTCACAGATCCCTTGTCGCAGCTTATAGTCAAAATAGATTTCCCCTTTTTCGATGGTGCTTGTAAAGCTATAGTTTAAGATGTTGTCCGACTGTGTAGCAAGAGCGCCCAGTTCCAAATCGTGGGTCGAAACAAGACCGAAGGCATTCTGCTTGGCCAACTGGTGGATCAATGCCGCTGCTCCTTTATGTCGGTCATGAGAATTGGTGCCTTTCAGGATTTCATCTAACATAAAGAATACTGGAGTCGCCTCGTTCACCAAATCCAAAAGTTGTTTGAGCCTTCTCAGTTCTGCATAAAATGATGAAACGCTTTCTTCCAAAGAGTCCAAGGTCCGCATGCTGGTAAATACTTGAAACCGGCCTATCGTCAACGCGCTTGCACACGCACAGCTTCCCATAAAAGCCAAGACGGCATTAATTCCTAATGTTCTCAGGAAGGTGCTCTTCCCCGACATGTTTGAGCCAGTCAATACGATGATATTGCCTTTCCCCTCAAGCTGAAAATCATTGGCGACGCGCGCATGTCGCTTAAGCAGAGGGTGGCCAATGGCCGTGGCTTGATAAACGTGTGGTGCACTAGACAACTGTGGGAAGGTATAATGAGGATGAGCGTGGGCAAATCCCGCAAGACTTGTCAGTGCCTCTATCTCGCTAATAGCATCAAACCATTTTGAGGCGTCTGCCTGGGCTTGTGCCTTCCATTTTTCTGCTATCAAAAGTAGGCGTATATCAAGCAATAAGATGATGTTAAATAAAAAGTAAAAGGCATTATTTCTAGCGTTGAGCCAATCTAATATCCTGCTCAGTTGATGTATCTTGTGGCTTGCACTAAAGCTGTCGTGCGAAAAGCGCGACTTGAGAGTGGCCAATTTTTTCGACTCAAAATTCTGCTGCTCGATCTTTTCGATCATGGCCTGATAAGCCTTGAGCGATTTGATGCTTTGGTAGGTTTTCTCTTGCGTGTCGGCTGCCACGGGGGTGGCTTTCCTCATGATTGCCAGATTTAGTACGATCGCCAATAAAGGAATAATGTAATGACAATAGCCCCAGAAGTAGCCCACTAGGGCCGCAATGGCGATTACTGGGAAGACAAAAACAATGATGCGGTAGATAGGCTTTCCGGCAAACTGCGTTGGGCTGCTCAGCCATTCCAGAAGCGTTCGCACATTGCTTTCCTTGTCTTCATAGTGCATGCCACTCGCCTGAAAATCCTGCCGCCAATCAATCATGGGCGACAGCTCTTGGACAGCCCTTTGCCGAGCCATTATTTCATCTGCTGGTGCCGCTTGGCTCATCCAGTTGGCCAACAACTGTTTGGAAGATGCTGTCGTACAACGGTTGAGCAGTTGGAACAGCGAATTTTTGCCAAATATATCCAGGTCGGCCAGATAAGGATGATTGGCGTCCATAAATCGTTCACCCGTGTCAAATGATTTCAAATTCCTATCCAGCCGCAGCAGCTCCTGCTGGTTGATCTTGGCGGAGAAAAGGGCGTGTGCCTTTTCATAGGCAATTTTGTTGTGTATCTTGAGTAGGATGCCAAAGAGGATTGGAAAAATCACGGCTATGACCGACACGGCTGTAAAGTCCCTAGCATTGGCGAAGTAAATAAGCGCTACCACTGCACAAATAAAAAGGGCGATCCTTGCCAAAGATAGTCGGTTGTATTGCTTGGACAGCTTTTCTGACGAAGCAGTAAAGGCCTTGTCTCTTGCGCTGAATGCAGCTATGATTTGGTCTGTATTGTGCATGGGGCGAAGTTAAAGAAAAATGTTTAACCCTCATGGTCAGGATGTGTGGAGTGCACGTTTTTTAGCGTTATGAGGTTTTATAGGAGGATAGTTTATGGGTCGTATCATTAAAGAATCGTACTATGTTGCATCGGGCAAAAATTCGCTACATGTGAAGCGTTTGTTTGTAGACAATGGTGGGGAGCCAGTAGCGATGCTGCACGGAAGCATGGAAGATGGGCGCATATTTTATTCGAGAAAGATGCAGGGCTTGGCCCCTTACTTGGCCTTGCAAGGCTATGATGTTTTTGTGGTGGACATGAGTGCTAGAGGAAAAAGCAAGCCGCCACTTGCGCGCAATACACCAGACAACCAAACCACTGCCATTGTAGAAGAAATCCCGGCCTTCAAATCTTTTATAGACGAAATCAAGGGCAATAGGAAGCAACATTGGGTAGCCCATTCTTGGGGCGGGGTGCTGATGCTGGCCTATGTGGCCAGGTTTGGCGGAGCAGGGATCGCCTCCATGAGCTTTTTCGCTACCAAAAGAAGGATCTCAGTAGTACATCCGGAAAGGATATTTAAAGTAGACATCGTATGGAACATCATAGGAAAGATCTTGGCCAACATCTATGGTTATTTTCCCTCCAAGCATCTAAAGATCGGCAGCGACAACGAACCAAAACACTATCACCGGCAAGTGGTCGATTGGGTTTACAAGAGAAAATGGATAGACTTGGTCGATGGGTTCGACTACAACGCTGCCTTTAAGGAAGTCGTCGTTCCGCCCACATTATACCTGGCAGGAAAGAATGATGCCTTTTTGGGACATCCCACGGACGTTCAGAAACTCATCAAAGAAGTAGGTGGCACCCAAGACAAATTTGTATTGCTCTCCAAAGCCACAGGCCACCTGCACGACTACGATCATGTCAACATACTCACTCACCCCGATGCCCCCAAAGACCAGTTCCCATTGGTAGTAGAATGGATGAAGCAATGGGGTGGCTAGGTTATTGCAAATTAAAATCATTTGGGCGCCTTATCCTGCTGTCCGCTACTACTCCGCCCCTACCCACAAAGCACCTCCCCTTGGCGGGGTAACCGCTACCATCAGGGGCGCTGCTGCAAACTCCTCAACCTCCAGCGGAATTTGAACCCTCCAAGGGTTGTGTTCGAAAGGTATCTAATAAATGCGACAACGGGAAAGTATCGGAAAGCACCCTTGGAAGGGACCACCAGAGACCTATAAGGTGATAATAACCTTTGTAGTATTATAAAGAGGGCCGAAGCCTTCCTAAGGTTCGTCTTTTATCCTATAAACCTTCCTCGTCAACGTTTATAAAATATATAATCCGAGGCCATCGGCTCAATTTGGGCTTGTCTCATTTGGGCAGCAATTTGTGCCCTATGATAGGTGGAATGATTGATGACATGAAAAAGCGTGTCCCGTATGGTATTCTTAAAGGATTGTCCCTTAGTAGTTTGATATAAAATTGAATCATTTAACTCAAAACTATCCAATATCCTCAAAGAGTGTTCGAAATTTTTCTGGTCAATGGCTTGGCAGTCTTGAATAGGCTGCATCTGCCAAACTTTATAAAGTGGCTGCTCAGCATTTATCCTGTTGTTCCAAATTTGGTGGGCATTGAGGATATGACAGTATAGCTGAACCGATTTTTCGGGCATTTTGTCAAGGTTTCCATTCAATGTTTTCCACAACTGCTGGTTGCAGTGATGGTTGTATTCGAATAGCTCCTTAAAGAAATCTCTCATTTTGCTTTAAGCTCATCTTTCAAATAAAGTGCCGTATAGCTTTTCTTATTCTTGGCTACTTCTTCCGGTGTTCCTTGGCATACGATCTGTCCTCCTTTTTCGCCGCCCTCAGGGCCTAGGTCTACGATATGGTCAGCTACTTTGATTACGTCGAGGTTATGTTCTACGATGAGTACGGTATTCCCTCTGTCCACCAGTTTGTTCAAGACCTCTAGTAGGTGTTTGATGTCTTGAAAGTGCAACCCAGTGGTGGGCTCATCCAAGATATAAAAAGTCTTTCCGGTATCCTTTTTTGAAAGCTCTGTAGCCAGTTTTACACGCTGCGCTTCCCCTCCAGAAAGTGTCGTGGCATGTTGGCCCAAAGTAATATAGCCTAGCCCCACTTCTTGCAAAGTTTGTATTTTCCGATAGATTTTAGGCTGATGTTCAAAAAAAGTGACGGCTTCTTCTACAGTCATGTCCAGCACGTCTGCAATCGACTTGCCTTTAAACCTCACTTCCAAGGTCTCCCGGTTATAGCGCTTCCCTTTGCAAACCTCACAGGGCACATGCACGTCAGGCAAGAAGTCCATTTCGATCAGCTTCATACCACCACCTTCGCAAGATTCGCAGCGGCCGCCTTTTACATTAAAGGAGAACCTTCCAGGCTTGTAGCCTCTAATTTTGGCCTCTGGCAGTTCTGTAAACAAAGCCCGTATATCGGTAAATACTCCTGTATAGGTAGCAGGGTTGGATCGTGGCGTCCGGCCAATAGGGGATTGGTCTACCTCTACCACCTTGTCGATATGTTCTAGCCCTTTCAGCGATTTGTGAGGCAGAGGGTGCTGTTTGGAGTGGTATATGTGCTGGTTGAGCAGCGGGAAGAGCGTTTCGTGTATTAAAGTGGACTTTCCGCTTCCAGATACACCCGTAATGCAGATCATCTTGCCCAACGGCAATGTCAAGTTTACATGCTTGAGGTTATTACCACTAGCTCCTTCCAACACCATCTTTTTCCCGCTTCCTTCTCTCCTAGTGGGCGGAATGGCAATAGATACGCGATCAGAAAGGTAATCGGCCGTGAGGCTCTGTTGTTGAAGGAAATGTTCTGGTGTTCCAGCGGCTACTACCATGCCCCCATGCCTACCAGCTCCGGGCCCAATGTCAAGGATATAGTCTGAGTTGAGCATCATATCCTTATCATGTTCCACCACAATCACAGAATTTCCAAGGTCTCGAAGGTCCTGTAATGCTTTTATTAGCTTCACATTGTCTCGTTGGTGTAGGCCTATACTGGGCTCGTCAAGGATATACAGTACCCCTACCAGTTGGGTGCCTATTTGAGTGGCCAGTCTGATCCTTTGCGCTTCGCCTCCTGATAAGGTCCGCAATGGGCGGTTAAGGCTCAGATAATCCAGCCCTACATCGAGCAAAAAACCTATCCGCTTTCGGATCTCTTTTAACACTTCTTTTGCAATGGCATTCTGCTTGTGGTTCATGCGGTTCTCGAGGCCTTCAAACCACTGGGCCAACTGTTGGATATCCAAATTGGCCAATTCAGCAATATTGGTATTGTCGATTTTGAAGTGAAGCGATTCTTTTTTTAGGCGCGCCCCATTGCATTCTGGACAGATGGCGATGTCCATAAAGTCCTTCACCCAATTTTGGATTTTGTCAGATCCCGATTCTTTTTGTTTTTGAAGGAAATTGATAATGCCCTCAAACTTGACATTCCAGTCTGTACCCGGATATTTCTTGGAGGCTACGGCCACAGGCTCATCTTCTCCATGCATGAGGATATTGATGACCTCTTGAGGTATTTTGTTTATAGGGGTGCTTAAAGTGAGCTTATACTTTTTAAGTATGGCCGCTATTTGTTTGAAAATCCAAATATCTCTGTACTCGCCGAGCGGAGCAATGCCGCCTCTGCTGATGGAAAGTGCAGGGTTAGGCATGACGGACGACTCGGTGATTTCTTCAATCGTCCCTAGGCCATTACAAGCGGGGCATGCACCATAGGGAGAATTGAAAGAGAATGTATTGGGTGCAGGCTCATCATAAGCGAGACCTGTTTCAGGATCCATAAGAAATTTGGAAAAGTGGTGCACTTGGCCATCCGCTTCCATGAGCATCATAATTCCCTTTCCATGGAGGAGGGCCGTGCCTACAGATTGACTTATTCTGTATCGGTCTTCCTGCGCTACAATAATCCGGTCGATTACTATTTCAATGTCATGCGTTTTGTACCGATCAACCTGCATTTTGGGTACGAGGTCCATCACCTCTCCATTTACGCGTGCTTTAGCAAATCCCATTTTTCTGATTTGCTCAAAGAGTTCTCGATAATGCCCTTTTCGACCTTTGATCACTGGAGCCAGGAGCGTCAGTTTTTCACCGTCATAACGTTGCATGATATGCTCGATGATCTGGTCCTCAGATTGCCGAATCATCTTCTTCCCGGTAAGGTACGAGTATGCCTCTGACGCTCGGGCATAGAGCAATCGCATAAAATCGTATATCTCCGTAACGGTACCTACAGTAGATCGTGGGTTTTTAGAAGTGGTTTTTTGTTCTATCGAAATTACAGGGCTTAACCCTTCTATCTTGTCTACATCTGGCCTTTCTAAATCACCGATGAAGGTTCTGGCATAGGCAGAAAAGCTTTCCATGTATCTCCGCTGTCCTTCTGCATAGATAGTGTCGAAGGCCAAAGAAGATTTTCCACTACCACTGATACCTGTTATAACGGTCAGTTTGTTGCGCGGAATGCACACATCAATATTTTTTAAATTGTGCTCTCTCGCACCGTATATTGCTATGATGTCCTCATGGTCATCCTTCATGTCCCTAACAGAAGTGAGGGCTTGTTTCTCGATAATTTGCGATTTGCTCAAAATTTCCTTATCACTAAATGGTTAATGTTCCCCTTGGTCTTCAAATAGTATCTCATTCATTCGTAACGAGTCTTTAGAGATATGAATTGTATCTTCAAGATATGGATCGTAATGATGATACTCTTTAGGTATTTCTATTTCATAAAACTTCCCTGGCCTTTTGATGGTAAGTGTGTTTTTTCTCAGCCAAGGATTATAACGCTTTAGTATCTTATAATTGATATCATTCTCTATTGCAAAGGCAGCCAAGTCGGGAATAGTCTTCTCAACGGTGATATATTGGACTGGCTCCTCTTTGTACAAGTGCTTGTCAGAAATAATATAACCATAGCGGGCAGGGTTTTCCATGATTTCCTTTATGGCCAAAATCCTGAATATATATCGGGAGGTTTCTTCATTGAGCAGGAGATCATAATAGTTGCCTGCTTTTTGTTCTACCATCCTTCTGTGGAGCCCACGCATGCCTATGTTGTAAGAGGCAGCAGCACTTGTATAGCTGCCAAATCTTTCATAGGCTTTTTTTATGTACTTGCATGCCGCCACTGTACTTTTAATAGGATCATATCTTTCATCCACTTCATCATTTATTTCAAGTCCTAGCTCTTTGCCAGTAGCCTCTAAAATCTGCCAATATCCTACAGCATCTTTAGGAGATCGCACATTCATCAGCCCGCTTTCTATAACGGCCAAATATTTGAAGTCTTCGGGAATGCCGTTTTCCCTCAAAACTTCTTCTATCCTTGGCAACCACCTTGCGGCGCGTTTCATATTGAAGATCGTGCTAGAATGCCAGTAGGTATTTACATGCAGCTCCCTGTCGAGTCGTTCCCGAACTTCAATGTCGTGTAAGGGAACTTCTTCTCCAGCGAAACTTAATCTTTTGGGCAGGTCAAAAGAAAAAATAAGGCTTCTTGGGTGAAGTTCAAATTGGAATGGTACGGAAGGTAGAGGTTGGTCACGATCTTTCCTGTCATAGAAAATGTATATGACCAAGATCAAGATGATCAGTAATTGTAATACATTCCTTAATCTGCGCACTACAGTTAGAAGTTCGGTGAGAGCAAATATTTGGTGTAGAAATCATCAATAACCTTAACAGCCTCTGAAGGTGTATCTACTATATTGACCAAATCCAGATCCGATTCGCTTATATTTTGCTCCTTTAGCATCACATCTTTAATCCACGTAAATAGACCATCCCAATATTCCCTTCCAACCAGTACAATAGGAAATCTTCCAATCTTTTTAGTCTGAATAAGGGTAATGGCCTCAAACAGCTCATCCAAGGTTCCGAAGCCTCCAGGCATCACGATGAATCCTTGTGAGTATTTTACGAACATTACTTTGCGCACGAAAAAATGATCAAAAGTGAGCAACTTGTCATTGTCGATGTACTTGTTGTGAAACTGCTCGAAAGGAAGGTCTATGTTTAAGCCTACAGACTTGCCGTTCTCACTTCGCGCTCCTTTATTACCAGCCTCCATAATCCCTGGACCGCCTCCAGTAATTACGCCATAGCCATGCCTTACCAATTTGGCAGCGATTTCCTCCGCCATTTTGTAGTATGGGTGATTGTCTAGGGTTCTTGCTGAGCCAAATATGGACACGCAAGGGCCGATTTTTGCTAGTTTTTCGAAACCTTCCACAAACTCGGACATGGTCTTGAAAATCGACCATGAGTCGGAGCTTTTGATCTCGTTCCAGTCTTTGTCCTGAAAAGCCCTTCGGATTTTTTCTTCTTCTAAGGATGCTTCAGTTTCTTGTACCTCTACGTATGCATTGTCTGCTTGAGCAGTTTGGCTCTCTTTTAGCTTGGATTTTTTGCCACTTTCTTTTCGCACGGTTATCCTGTCAGTGTCGTCCTTCTTATTCCCGTTAGCTGGCCTATTGTTTTCTTTCCTATTATTTTCTTTCATGCAGTACTATATTTTAAAAGCACTCAATTTACGACTCCTCATAAATATTGACAAGGTGAGCGATGCATTAATAGTTCCAATTCTCAGTTTGCAAAGATCAAGAAATAAAATGACTTGCGAAATTGCTGCATCCTTGTCCTGATGTGAGTATAATAACTCAAATGATATGTTATTCAAGCAAATCCTGAAGTGCTGCGGATAAGGTTGGAAATTCAAACTTAAAGCCAGCGGCTTCAATTTTTTCAGAAGAGGCATGGGCACTTCCTAACAATAGAGCAGCTCGCTGTCCTAGGAGGGTCTTTAAGGCAAATGCAGGGACCTGAGGTAGAATTATGGGCCTTTTTAGTGCTTTAGCAGCTTCTTTGATAAAGATCTTATTGCTTACAGGGTTCGGAGCAGCGGCGTTATATACGCCCTTTATATGGTCATACTCAACAGCAAACAGTACCATCCGGCATAGGTCCTCAATATGTATCCAACTCAAGATCTGCTTGCCTGAACCTAATGGCGAGCCTATAAATAGCTTAATAGGAATAACCAATGGGGGAAGTGCGCCGCCTTCGTTGCTCAACACCACGCCAATGCGGAGCTTCACTGTTCTTATTCCTGTTTTGTGGATTTTCTCAGCACCGTCTTCCCATGCTTTGGTTACCTCAGCCAAAAAGTCATTGCCTGATGGGCTATCTTCTGTGAGCACATGCTGGCCCGCGTCTGCTCCATAGTAGCCAATGGCTGAAGCACTGATAAAACCTTTTACTTGATGATCATACTTGGTAATCGCTTGGTGGAGAAGCTCAATAGATAGCACTCGACTGTTGAGTAGGGTCTCTTTTCTGCGTTTTGTCCATGCTTTGTCCGCTATCCCTGCTCCTGCTAGGTGAATGATGTATTGGGTGTCTTTTAAAGCTTCAGGGTCTATGATGCCAGCGTCGATGTCCCAATGATAGGCCTTTGCATTTCCTCTATACGTTTGAGGATTTCTACTTAAGATGGCTACTTCATAATTATTTTGAAGCAGCAGTTGAGTGATCTTGGAACCAATCATACCACTGCCGCCACTTATCAATACTTTCTTTTTCATACAATCTCTTATACCCCATGTAGAGCCCTAAGGTTATAAGGGTAGGGCGCCGAGGCAAAGAAAGCTGCCATTGAGCATGGATACTTTGTTGTATTCAAAAAGTTTAGGGCCAGTTCCTTCATATACTTTTCCTCCAGCAGCTTCAACGACCGCCTGTCCTGCGCCTGTGTCCCACTCCATTGTTGGGCCATGCCGATAATAAACATCTGCCTTGCCTTCCGCTACCATGCAAAACTTCAAAGAACTTCCTACCGAAATACTTTCCGTAGCCCTGTATCGATCTAATACGGCCTCTTCTTCAGGAGCTGCATGCGATTTACTCCTAACAGCTACTATGGGCGATTCCGGCTGCCTTACTTGAATGGTTTGAGGCTGAGCTGCGCCGATTTGTTTGTAAGCTTTTCCTTCTGAAACATGACCATGATAGGTGATGTCAGTAACAGGTACATATATCACCCCAAATATGGGCTTGTTCTTATAGATTAAGGCAATGTTAACAGTAAACTCTCCATTTCTTTTGATAAATTCCTTGGTGCCGTCCAATGGATCTACCAGCCAATAATATTCGAAGTCTTTTCTTTCTTCATATGTTATATCGCTGCCTTCTTCTGAAATAATAGGGTATTGAGGAGTAAGCTTTTCTAATGAGGATGCTATGACAGCATGCGACGCCTTGTCTGCCATTGTGAGAGGAGAGTCGTCGGCTTTATAATCCACTACTTGTGAAAAATTACTATCATGATAGATTTTAAGTATTTCTTGTCCCGCTTCTTTTGAAATATTGATTACTGCCGCTACATCTATGCTTTGTGCCATTATTTATTCCTGTTCTTTTGTTAAAAATTATATTTATCACATAAATAGTCATAGTTCTTTAAAAAATCTTCTATTTTTGCAAAAAAAATATTGATAGTGGAGAATATATATCCAATCTTCGATAGGATTCTATCTAAAAGAGATAAAGAACAACAGTTAAAACAAAGGGCATTTGTGATTTGGATGGTTGGTTTGTCTGGATCAGGGAAAAGCACATTGGCACGCTCTTTTGAACAGAACCTGCATCAGGCTGGGTATGTGACACAACTGTTGGATGGTGATAATCTTAGGGTAGGCATCAACAACAACCTAGGATTTTCTGAAGAGGATAGAATTGAGAATATCAGAAGGGCTGCAGAAGTATCCAAGCTTTTTGCCAATTGTGGGATTATTACCATATGTTCATTGATAAGCCCCACGAAAGAAATCCGAAACATGGCGAAGAATATCATAGGGGAAGAACAATTCTATGAAGTTTTCGTAAATTGCCCCCTCGAAGTATGTGAGCGGCGGGATGTCAAGGGGTTATATGCCAAAGCCAGGAGGGGAGAGATCAAAGATTTTACAGGAATCAGTTCACCATTTGAGGCACCTGAATCTCCTGATTTGGAGCTTAGAACCGATTTGGACAACCTCGAGACATGTCAGGCAAAGTTACTCCATGCAGTTTTACCAAAAATAAAGTTTGAAGAAGATAATATTGAATAATGAACTACAATTTAACCCATCTTAAGCAACTAGAATCAGAAGCAATATTTGTGATGCGCGAAGTTGCTTCTCAGTTTGAAAAGCCAGTATTGCTATTTTCAGGAGGGAAAGACTCAATTGTAATGGTTAGGTTGGCACAAAAGGCATTTTGGCCTGCGAAACTTCCATTCCCACTTATGCATATCGATACAGGCCATAACTTTCCCGAGACTTTGGAATTTAGGGATAAGTTGGTGGAGCAAATCGGTGCGAAACTTATTGTAAGGACTGTTCAAGAATCTATTGACAAGGGTAGGTCGGTAGAGGAAAAAGGACCAAACCCTAGTAGAAATGGTCTTCAAACTGTCACATTACTTGATGCCATTGAGGAGTTTCAGTTTGATGCGGCATTTGGAGGGGCTAGGAGAGATGAGGAAAAGGCGAGAGCGAAAGAGCGGTTTTTCTCGCACCGTGACGAGTTTGGGCAGTGGGATCCCAAAAACCAAAGAGCTGAACTGTGGAATCTTTTTAATGGCAGGAAAGAAATTGGAGAACATTTCCGTGTGTTTCCGTTGAGCAACTGGACGGAAATGGACGTGTGGCAATATATCCTTATGGAGAAGTTAGAAATACCATCTATTTATTTTAGCCATAAGCGAGAAGTAGTTAATAGAGGCGGGGTGTTGTTAGCAAAATGTGACTATATCACGCTTATAGGTGACGAAGTGTACGAAAACCGAGAGGTACGATTCAGGACGGTAGGGGATATGACCTGTACAGGTGCAGTTGAGTCAAGCGCTTCTACGTTGGAAGACATCATTTTGGAAGTGGCTTCTGCTCGCGTAACTGAAAGAGGAGGAAGAGCGGACGACAAGCGTTCTGAAGCCGCTATGGAAGATCGCAAGAAACTAGGATATTTTTAAGAGAAGAACCAGAAGGATTTTTAAAGAAAGAATAGCATTAAAATGAATAATAATAACGGGACACATACAAAGGATAAACCTGCCTCAAACGACTATTTAGAAATGGACTTATTGAGGTTCACAACAGCTGGAAGTGTTGATGATGGTAAAAGTACATTGATAGGGCGGCTCTTGTATGATTCTAAGGCCATATTCCAAGACCAGTTAGAAGCTATCGAAAAAACAAGCGAACTGCGTGGAGATGGTTACGTGAACCTTGCTTTGCTAACTGACGGTTTGCGAGCTGAACGTGAGCAGGGTATTACTATCGATGTGGCGTATAGATATTTTGCCACACCTAAAAGGAAGTTTATCATTGCCGATACTCCGGGTCATATTCAATATACCCGTAACATGGTTACAGGGGCTTCGACTGCTAATTTGGCCATAGTTTTGGTAGACGCCCGCCATGGTGTAGTGGAGCAAACTTGCAGACATGCATTTCTTGCTTCTTTGCTTCAGATCAAGCACTTGGTCCTATGTGTCAATAAAATGGACCTTGTAGATTATAAAGAAGAAGCATTTAATAAAATAAAAGAAGACTTTATAAAGTTTAGTGCCAAGCTGGACATTCCAGATATTAAGATTATTCCGGTAAGTGCTTTGGTGGGAGACAACGTGGTTGAGCGCTCCGAGAACATGCCTTGGTACAAAGGGGCTACACTCTTGTATACACTTGAAAATGTACATATCGGAAGTGACTTGAACTATGTTGACAGCCGTCTCCCCGTCCAGCGGGTTATTCGCCCTCAATCTGAAGAATATCACGATTTCAGAGGATATGCAGGCCGTATTGAAGGTGGCGTGTTTAAGCCAGGCGATGAGGTGTTGGCTCTACCTTCAGGTTTTACTTCTACTATAAAAGCAATAGAGACAATAGATGGCAAATTGGAGGAAGCCTTCCCGCCAATGTCTGTAGTGATGACACTGAATGACGAGATCGACATCAGCAGAGGAGACATGATCGTGAAGCCCAACAATCAACCTAAGGTTGGCCAAGATATAGAACTAATGGTGTGCTGGCTAAACGAGAAGAAGTTAGTACCTGGAGGGAAATATAGTATTAAGCATACTACCAAAGATGCGCGCTGCATTGTAAAGGATGTGCGGTATAAGATAAATATCAATACATTGCATAGAATTGAAGATGACCTTACTATTGGCCTGAATGATATCGGTCGTATTCTTATCAGAACAACTGCCCCTTTATTCTATGATAGCTACAAGAAGAACAGGAGCACTGGTAGTTTGATTTTGATAGATGAATTTACCAACGAAACTGTTGGTGCAGGTATGATTATTTGATATGTATCAGATCCTAAATAATCGGCCTCTATTCTATAAAAGGATAGAGGCTTTTTTATTGGTCCAAAAACAAAAATGGGTGGATGACCTTCTGAAATATAATGGGTGCGAGAGTCTTACGCAGTAATCAGTATATTATTATTGGGGTAAAAGCTAAAGGGCTCATAACAATTCATGAGCCCTCTGTTTTATACTAGTTCAATTATCGCTCCCTGTCCGTTTAAGAAGCTAAACTCTGTTATACCCATAGAAGAGTCCTGTATGATTTTGACCCACTGGTGATACTTAAAGAACCATTTGACCCTTTTAGAAATTATCCCTTTTGTGAAATAGGAATATAGGTAAGGATGCAGCACTATGGTTATATTTTTATCATTCTGATTGGACAGGATAAAGTCAAGATTTTTCTCTATCTGATCAGACACAAGGATTGAAGCATTGATCTTGCCAGTCCCGTTGCATGTCGGGCATTTTTCTTTGGTTACGATATTCAGTTCTGGCCTCACCCTTTGTCGCGTGATCTGCATAAGGCCAAACTTGGTAAGGGGCAAGATGGTGAATTTGGATCTGTCGTCCTTCATCTCCTCCTTCATCGTTTCGTAGACTTTACGTTTGTTTTCTGCTTTGCGCAAGTCTATAAAATCCACAACGATGATGCCTCCCATATCCCGTAGCCTCAATTGGCGAGCTACTTCTTTTGCGGCCTGTAGATTCACATTCAGGGCAGTATTTTCCTGGTCATTTTCCGCATTAGATTTGTTACCGCTATTCACATCGATAACGTGAAGTGCTTCGGTATGCTCTATAACGAGATAACCCCCTCCTGGAATGCTCACCGATTGTCCGAACAAAGACTTCATTTGGCGCTCGATATTGAATTGCTCGAATATCTTCGCCTTTCCATGATAAAGCTTGACGATCTTTTCCTTGTCAGGAGCGATCGATCTGATATAAGACTTTACCTCTTCATAGATTTCTTTGTCGTCAACTGTAATGCTATCGAAGGATTCGTTTAGAACATCTCTCAGAATTGAGGATGCCCTGCTCATCTCTCCGATCACCTTTTCCCTGGGTTTGGCTTGCTTTAGCTTCTGCACGCCATTTTCCCATATTTGCAGCAGGTTGGTAAGGTCCTTGTCGAGCTCGGCTACCTCCTTTCCCGCAGCTACAGTACGTATGATAATGCCAAAGTTTTCTGGCTTTATCGATGATAGCAAGCGAGTCAACCGTTTTCTTTCGGCACTGTCCGTTATTTTCTTGGAGATATTAACGGTATTGGAAAACGGAACTAATATGATATACCTGCCTGCTATTGATAACTCACAGGACAATCGCGGCCCTTTAGTAGAAATAGGCTCCTTTACCACCTGTACCAACAGCTGTTGGTTTTTGGTCAGTACTTGGTTGATCTTCCCCAGTTTGTCAATATCTGGTTCGAGTTTGAACTTTGAAAGTTTATCTACCGCATTCTTATTGTTGAGTGCTAATTTGGTAAATTTATTCAAAGACCTGACTTGAGGCCCCAGATCTAGGTAATGGAGAAAGGCATCTTTCTCATAACCAATGTCTATGAAAGCAGCATTGAGACCTTGTACTACCTTTTTTACCGTTCCGAGATATATGTCTCCAACAGTAAATTGGGTGCCTTCTTCATCATAATGAAACTCTACAAGGCTTTTGTCTTTTAAAAGGGCTATACGACATCCATTTTGAGTACCATTAATGACTAATTCGTTACTCAATGATTTAGGATTAAATGTTAAAAATACTTTTCCTCTCTGGATGTAGAGATAGACACAATGTAAAAATGGACTACACTGAATTTAAACAGAAAAAGGCGTACGAAACGCCTGTGATTCAGCATAGTCTTATTGCTAAATTATTTCTTTTTGTGTCTGTTTTTTCTTAGCCGCTTTTTCCTTTTGTGAGTGGAAATCTTATGACGTTTTCTTTTTTTACCGCAAGGCATATTGTATAAATTTTAATGTTAAAAATATTATTGAATTTCTTCTAGGTAGCCGTCCGCTGCAGCTTGAATCTCAGGGTCGCTATCTAGTGTTTTTACTTTCTCAAATTGCTTCTTGGCCATTGTCTTTCTTCCAGCCTCGAAGTAGCTCAGGCCTAAGTAGAACTGAGCTTGGACATTTTCTGGGTCTAACCCCACTAGCTGTTCAAACCGCTCTATGGCCCTATCGTATTGATTGGACTGAATAGAAAGAACTCCCAAGTTGAAAATTGCACCCTTGTGATTTGGATCCTTATCCAAAATCTCCCTCAGCAGGGCAATTCCCTTCATGGGGTCGGCAGAGGCTATGTATGTCATAGCAAGATTTGCCTTGACGTCCAATAGGGCTTCACCACCTTCCTGTCCCAATACAATTTCGTAGTACTCCCTTGCTTTTTCACCTAATTGCTGAGACCTTTCGGGAGTAACAGCATAGGTATATGCCTCAAAATAAGTGTTCCCTGCTTTGAGCAGAGCTTCCTGCGAAGGCACTTTTTCCGCTGCAATAGCATAGTATTTGGCAGCACTATCTAGTTTATTGTACTGCTTAAATACAGCAGCCAATGAATCCGCAAATATAGCACTTTTTTCGTTATCTACATTGCTTTTGTAATTTTCTCTTAGTGTGTTTAGAAGGATTTCATCCTCTGGTGAGATCTGGGCGTTGTGCACCGCCTCTACTTCTGGAGATTGAGAAGGGGCATTTGGGGCAACTTCACCAGAGCTGGCTACTTCCGCATCTGCGGAGTTATCCACTACGACTTTGGGGAGCAAGAATATACCAATGATGAGCAGGATTGCACCTGCTGAAATGATGATTTGAGTTTTCGACATAAAAAAAGCCTTATTCCGAAATCTGGGATAACGGAATAAGGCAGTTTAAGGTTCTGTTATTTCTGAGAAAGTTTCACCTTCTCGCTGTTTTTAATTTTCTCAATAAAGGTCTTTGAGGGTTTAAAGCTAGGGATATAATGTTCCTCGATTACGATCGCCGTATTTTTAGATATGTTACGGGCAATTTTCCTCGCTCTTTTCTTGTTCACAAAGCTACCAAATCCCCTGACATAGATGTTTTCTCCGTTGGCCATCGAGTTTTTGACTACGCTAAAAAAAGCTTCAACGGTGACTTGGACATCTGCCTTGTCAATCCCTGTCTTTTCTGAAATTTCCGATATTACCTCTGCTTTCGTCACTTTATATGAATTTTAGATTTAACAATACACGTTCCGCTATGATGTTGGGGTCAACATCATGTTTTCCTTTCGTTCGTAACCTTTAATTTTGGATTTTATAATTTATAATTGCACCGTCCAGGAACTTAATAAATCCCTTGATACTTTATTAGCAGCCACAAAGTTAAAGAGCAATAGGTGAATTTAAAAGTCAAAAAAATCAAAAATATGCGCATACGTCGTATTATTATTACGTCCCTTTATAAGCTTTTCATAAAATGTTAAATAAGAATGTCTTTCCTGAAATTCTATTGAAATGGTACCATATTCATAAGCGTGACTTGCCTTGGCGCAATACACGGGATGCATATGTAATTTGGCTTTCTGAGGTAATTATGCAACAAACTAGGGTCAATCAAGGGTTGCCGTACTTCAATAAATTCATAGATACATTCCCTACTGTAAAGGAGCTTGCAGAGGCCCAAGAGGTTAAGGTGATGAGGCTTTGGCAAGGACTAGGTTATTATTCTAGGGCTAAAAACTTACATGCCTGTGCCAAGAATATCATGCAGAACTGGGGTGGAGCATTTCCAGAAACTTATGAGGATTTGCTTAAATTAGAGGGAGTTGGGAAGTATACGGCTGCTGCTATTGCTTCTTTTGCATTTGATAAAAAGGTGGCAGTGGTCGATGGCAATGTTTATCGGGTCCTTGCTCGCGTATTTGGTTTGACGGAAGATATTTCATCTCCTGCCGGACAGAGGAAATTTCAAGCGTTCGCTCAGCAGCTATTGCCATTTGAACATTCGGCGGATTATAACCAGGCAATTATGGAGTTTGGCGCATTGCATTGCACTCCTAGGCTGCCGCTATGCGAAAGCTGTGGGTTTGCAAAATTCTGTTATGCCAATCAACATGAGGCACATTACGAGCTTCCCGTAAAAAGTAAGAAGGTCAAAATAACGAATAGGTATTTTGACTTTGCTGTTTTCAGATATGAAAATTCACTATACCTTAAAAGAAGAGAAGATAAGGATATTTGGCATGGACTATATGACTTTTACTTGATAGAGTCCGATCATGTCAGAGAGGAAGAGGTAGTAACCGACGAAATCCTTGGATTGTATCGTGTTCCTAATAAGACGGTGGTTACACATGTGTCTCCTGTTTATAAACACATATTAACTCATCAGCACCTTTTTGCTCGATTTTTTCTTGTAGATTTGAGCGAACAACTAAATGAGTCTTGGGCTGGGATGAAGCGGTACTCCATGGAAATGGTCCATAACCTTCCAAAGCCTATATTGATCAATAATTATTTGTCGGAGAATATATTTTAGTTAATTTTATCGGGAATCCTTATTTTTAACACTAAAATGAAAAAGCTATGGCTGGAGTAAACAAAGTTATTTTAATTGGAAATCTAGGAAAAGATCCTGAAGTCAGGCATCTTGATAATGGGCGTGCTGTTGCAAATTTCTCGTTGGCAACAAGTGAAGTGTATAACAACAAAAACGGTGAGCGCGTGACGAACACCGAGTGGCACAATATCGTCATGTGGACACCTCTTGCGGAGTTGGCGGAGAAATACCTGAAAAAGGGTAGCCAGATATATCTCGAAGGGAAATTGCAGACGCGCTCTTATGACGATAAAGATGGGAACAGGAAGTATATTACGGAAGTGGTTGCGTCAACTATGAACTTCTTGGGTTCTCGAAGCGATAGTAATGAAAATAGTGGATCGAATCCAGGGGGCAAGCAAGAGCCTGTAAATATGGGCGAAGATAGCTCACTTTCAGGTATGGATACAGACGATCTTCCTTTCTAAGGTCTTATTGTTCACTTTTGTCCTAACTATTCAATCTATTGGACAGCATCTGTAACATATGGATGCTGTCTTTGGTGCTCACTAATAGCATTGTCGTTTGTAAAAAAAGGAAGGTTGAATAGATTTTTTGATATAATAGGTTGGGGCACCTCAAAAAGGCACAGGTTTTATATATCTACTTTTGTTCATTGATAATGCTTTGACCAAAGCAGGCGAGAACAGCAAACATATATTTGATAATAGTTCAGCTCTCTGTGTTTTTTCGTAGATTTAGTGCCAAATATCTGCGCTTCTATGAAACATCTAATATTATTGGTTGCTATATTTCTAATTATAGGGGCTTGCTCTCAAGATTATATGCCCAAGCCAAAGGGGTATAACAGAATCCCACTTCCCGAGCATGAGTATGTTCAGTTGGCCGATTCATTCCCATATCAGTTTGAATACTCCAAATATGCGCAAATCGTTTTCGACTCTTCATGGATGAGGGAACCTTATTGGATCGATGTTTATTATCCTGAGTTTGTAGCTAATATCCAAATCACTTACAAAACCATAGAGAATGACTCCACGAAACTCCAAGAAGTGCTGAATGATTCTTATAAGTTGACTGCTAAGCATCAGATAAAGGCTTACTCGATAGAGGAAAGCATAATTCAGACACCCAATAATCATACAGCAGTTGTGGCAGAATTAAGTGGTGAAGTGCCTACACCTTTCCAATTCTATTCTACCGATTCTGTACAGCATTTTATCCGTGGGGCTTTATACTTCAGGACCGCTTCCAAAAATGACTCTCTGGCTCCAGTGATTGATTATGTAAAAAAGGACATCATTCATATGTTGAACACGTTGGAGTGGGATGACCACAACTGAGGTTTATATATTAATGAATGACGGGGTTTTTTGACAAAAAAATTGAATTCTTAAAGGGGGTAGGCCCTCAGAAGGCTGCATTGCTTCAGAAGGAATTGGGGATCATTACTTTTAGAGATTTGATTCAGCATTATCCTTTTCGGTATGAAGACCGTACCAAGTTCTATCAAATATCTCAACTTCATGGTGACCTGCCTTTTGTGCAAGTGCGAGGCTGCATTCGTCGTGTCGAGACAGTTGGCGTGGGGAGGAAGCAGCGGTTAGTAGCCTATTTTGCCGATGAAACGGGTGAAGTAGAGCTTGTTTGGTTCAAAGGGTTGCAGTATGTCATAAAGAAACTGCGGATGGGGGTGGAGTATGTGGTTGTTGGCAGGCCTTCAGTTTATGGACATAAGATTAATATTACTCACCCTGAGCTAGAACCCTTTACAGCAACACATGAAGTACAGCGATACCTGCAACCTGTATATTCTACCACAGAAATACTCAAAAAGAAATTTTTGGATAGCAAAGCCATTGGCAAACTACAAAAGACACTTCTTAGGGAGGCATTGCCTAGAATAAGGGAGACATTACCTGCTAATATATTGGCACAATACAGGCTTATGCCTAAGGCCGAGGCAATAAGAAACATTCATTTTCCTGAAGGTGCCAATGCCCTTCAAAATGCTAGGTTTAGATTGAAGTTTGAAGAGCTGTTTTATGTGCAGCTAAGGCTGCTTATGCTCAAGCATACCAGGATTGAAAAATCTAAAGGTCAAGTTTTTCAGGATCTTACTTATTTAAATGCTTTTTATCACGAACATCTCCCTTTCGAGCTGACCAATGCCCAGAAAAGGGTGATCAAAGAAATATATGCTGATATGAAGTCGGGCAACCAGATGAATAGGTTGCTCCAAGGGGATGTAGGAAGTGGAAAGACGATGGTGGCGTTTATTTGCGCTCTCCTAGTGATTGGAAGCAATGCCCAGGCAGCGCTGATGGCTCCGACCGAAATTCTTGCCGATCAGCATTATCAAGGTTTGCTCCCCTTTGTAGACAAGATGGGACTAAGAATGGCGCTGTTGACAGGTTCAACCAAACAGAAGGAACGTAAAATGATACATCAACAACTTGAGTCGGGTGATTTGCACCTCCTAGTCGGCACACATGCTTTGTTAGAAGACGTAGTACAATTTCACAATCTTGGATTGGCAATAGTAGATGAACAACATAGATTTGGGGTTGCTCAAAGAGCTAAGCTTTGGCAAAAGCACTCCGATTATTTTCCCCATGTTTTGGTAATGACTGCTACGCCCATTCCTCGCACATTAGCCATGACATTGTATGGAGATTTGGATGTTTCTGTAATAGACGAGCTGCCTGCTGGAAGAAAAGCTATCCAAACGGTGCATCGATATGAGTCTCACCGACTAAAAGTATTTGGTTTTGTGAGACAGCAAATACTTTTAGGGCGTCAAGTATATATTGTTTATCCGCTAATTGAGGAATCAGAAAAGCTCTCGGAGCAGACCGGAAAGGACTATAAGAATCTGATGGAAGGTTATGAAAGCATATGTCGCGCCTTCCCAGAATTCAAGGTGAGTATTGTTCATGGCAAAATGAAAGCCGAGGATAAGGATTTTGAGATGCAGCGGTTTGTAAAAGGCGAAACGCAAATTATGGTGGCTACTACTGTTATAGAGGTTGGCGTAAATGTGCCTAATGCTAGTGTAATGGTTATTGAAAATGCTGAAAGGTTTGGCTTAGCACAGCTTCACCAGCTTCGAGGTAGGGTAGGGCGAGGGGCAGAGCAGTCGTACTGTATACTTATGAGCGATTATAAATTGACCAAGGAAAGCAAATTGAGGCTAGATACTATGGTCCGTACTAATAATGGCTTTGAGATTGCTGATGTGGATTTGAAATTGCGGGGTCCGGGTGATCTCATGGGAACTCAGCAAAGTGGTGTGCTCGATTTGTTGATTGCTGATCTTGGCAAAGATGGGAAAATCCTTCAGGCAGCACGAGATGCTGCAATACAGCTGTTGGAAGATGATCCCGCTTTGAGCCATCAGCACAACTATAGTATTAGGCAGCAACTGGATAGCATTGACCAGAATGCGTTTAATTGGAGCAAGATCAGTTGATATTGTCTTAGGAACCTTATCTGCATAATAAAAAAGCACCTATAATTCTAAGATCATAAGTGCTTGATTATCAGTGTGGGCAATATTGGATTCGAACCAATGACCCCCAGCTTGTCGAGCTGGTGCTCTAAACCAACTGAGCTAATTGCCCGGAAAGCCACAAATATAATAATTTCTTTAACAGAAAATAGGTGCAGGCAATAAAGTTTTAAAACGATCCCTAGTGAACTTTAAGGCACCCAATTCTGTTCTTTCCCTGCCCCCTTCTTCAATTTTTGTATATTGGTACGGCCTTTTACTAAAAGGTGTGATTAACTGCGTGGTAGGCTATGGAATATAAAGCGATGTTAAACTTAAAAATGTGAGGCTTATGAAGACAAAATATGAAAAGTTATTCAGATATGGAACAAATTCCATTTTATTTGGTGTGCCCAAAAAGAGCACTAGAATATTGTACCTTTTACTAATAGCAGCAATATTGCTAATAGGGATGGTTTTTAAGTTTTAAAAATACTAATAGTTTTGTCATTTTGGCCAAATGTCAATAAATTTGGCAAATGGACAAAGGTTACTTTAAAGGGCGTGGTGCGCAATTCAACACAAAGAATCCTTTCTTTAACAACTCCTACGTCACAGAGCACCTAGAAGGTTTGGATGAAGCATTGAATGTTTCTCCCAAAACCACCCTTTTTAAAGAAAATGCCACCCATATTGTCAACAAAGTAAAAAGCCCTGATTTAAGATCCATGTATTCCGCCAATCCCTATCAAGGGTGCGAGCATGGTTGCATTTATTGTTATGCCCGGAATTCTCATCAATACTGGGGCTTCAGTGCGGGCCTGGATTTTGAAAGCAAGATTATTGTTAAACAGAATGCACCAGCGCTGTTGGAAAAACAATTCTTGTCCAACAGCTGGGTGCCGCACCCTATTTTACTCTCGGGCAATACAGACTGTTATCAACCTATAGAAAAGCAATTGAAGTTGACCCGAGGCATGCTCAAAGTCTTTGCTCGTTATGGAAATCCTGTGACCATCATTACCAAAAACGTCCTAATTCTCAGGGATTTGGATATCTTGAAAGATCTTGCCGCTGCGGGTCTGGTTCATGTGAACTTTTCCGTTACTACGTTACAAGAAAAGCTCAGGCGAATCCTAGAGCCAAGAACAGCTACCGCCATGAATAAGTTAAAAGTAATTGAGAAACTTAGTACGGAAAACGTCCCCGTTGCCATTATGAATGCGCCAATCATCCCAGGTTTGAATATGGACGAAATACCGGAAGTTATACGGAGAACATCAGAAGCAGGAGCTAGGGATGCAGGTTATACCGTGGTAAGGCTAAATGGTAGCATAAAGGACTTATTTCATGACTGGCTTTATAAAAACTTTCCGGAGCGCGCTCCAAAGGTATGGCACCAAATCAGTGAACTGCATGGAGGAGGCGTCAATGATTCTCAATGGGGGAGGCGCATGAAAGGAGAAGGAGCTATTGCATCAACAATCAGGCAGCTGTTTTTGGTTTCTAAGAAAAAGTATATGAATGAGCGAGGGATGCCTGTAATGGCGCTCGATCGATTTAGGAAAAACGCCAATCTTTCTCTTTTTGATTGATTTTAAAATTGCCCAAATAAGCGTGGTTTTATTGTAAAAAAAATAAATATGGCCGATTTTTTTATAATAAAACTAATTTTTTTATAAAAAAATGGAATGATTAAAATAGTTTTTCTGTTTTTTATTTTACTTTTGATCCTTGTCTCTTAGGGAGGTTTTAAGAATATACTATTCTCATTAGGGGATGTGTATTTATAAAGTACAATTTTTAGTTTGTGCTCTTTCGTTTAGTTTTCACGCCTATAAGCCCTTTTATATGATAAAGATTATTCCTTCAATTGCTGTTGCTAAGGGTAAAACCACCAGAACCACACACGGCAAAAGTATGTCCGATGCTGTATATGATGTCAATCCTTTAGATGTTGCCAAAAAATTTGAGGATCATGGCATTCAACAGGTTCATTTGGTTGACATAGATGGGGCAAGGAGAGGAGAACCTAAGAACTATGCCACGCTTGAGATTATTGCAGGCCATACTAATTTGGAGATAGATTTTGCTGGTGGTATTCAGCAAGATTGTGATATCTATACTGCTTATCAGCATGGTGCAACATATATCACGGCAGCGAGCGTAGCAGTTAGAAAAAGGGATTTATTTGCTTCTTGGTTAATATCGTATGGTAGAGAAAAGATAACATTGGGTGCAGACGCACTGAACAGAAAAGTTGCCATAAAAGGATGGTGGAAACATACAACCATAGATGTTTTGGAGCATATTGGCTACTTCTATTCGCGAGGGATTAAATTTGTAAAATGTACAGATATTCAGAAAGAAGGGAGTCTGCAAGGCCCATCATTTGAATTGTACAAAGAGATTCTTAATCGCTTTCCTGATCTGTGCTTGGTGGCCTCTGGAGGTATTAGAAATGTCGAAGATATAGAAAAACTCAATGATATTGGGGTTTGGGGAGCACATTTTGGCAAAGCTTATTATGAAGGGAAAATTCAATTAAAAGATTTAAAGCATTTGCTCGCTTAGGTTTGCCCAAAGAGCTGACTTGTATTTTAAGATTAACTGCCCTAACTTAGATTATAAGTAAATTGATAGATATGAGGGCTTTATATTGGGTGCTAAGTTTGGTATTATTCACTTTTGCCCTTGGATGCGAAAATGATGATGAGCACGAACAAGGCGTAAGTTTCACAGGTAGAAGTATCGAATATCCACTCCTAGCTGGGTCGGAATATGATACCTCCGGCAAGATTACATTCAAAGAAAGAAAGGATAAATCCCTACAAGCTGTAATCCAGATTGGACCTAGTGGTATGGAAGGGTATCACCATCCTGCTCATCTGCATTATGGAGTGTTTGAAATGGATGCCCCAATGGCTGCAATGCTCCATCCTGTTGATGGTATGACCGGAGAAGGCATCACAGAGCGTGTGATCTTAGAAGATGACACTATTTTAACTTTTGAAGCGCTTCAGGAATTTGATGGCCATATAAAGGTACATGGTGATGATGGCCCTGAGAAGGATTTAATTTTGGCCTATGCCAACATTGGGAAAAATAAGGATAAGCCTATAACACCACCTTCATTTTATACAGTTACTTTATGTAGGTAAGGAGAATCACTTTACTCCTTAATTACCATTGTTCCAGCCCATCTGTCTCCTAGTCGCTCTCTATTGGATAAGAGGAGGATGAGTTCAATAAGGTTCAATCCTGGAATTAATAGTGTAATCGATCGGAAAATCGAGGCCGAATAATCGCCTTGCAAACCTTCCCCCGTTCTTGCGTCTACAACTTTAATATGAAGGAGCTTTTTCCCAACACTCTGGCTGTTATAGAAGGGGAAAGCATCTTTACAGAGAAAATACACTACGAAGAGAATTGGTCCTAAAATTGGAACAACATAGCCCATCGTAAATGCCAGTAGGAAATCGAAGATCGTACTAACAAAACGTCGCCCTAAGGGAGCGGAAAAATCTGATGACAGAACCTGAGAAGCTGGTGAAATATGACTTGTTCCCATTCGGAATATATCTGATACTTCGTGAAGATAATAACTGGTATCGATATTATTTTTTCAAATTTCTTTGGCCAGCATATATGTAAGATTTTAAATCAATTTTGCATGAGTACTAATCCACCTTTCTGGGAGTTCTCCCCTCGATGCTGTCTCGTAGTCTGCATAACTGCAGGGTATAATGCAGTTTCTGCCATATTGGATGTTGTCTAGGCCTTTTACCTCTTTGCCTTTGGGATATGCTACTTCCATCCACCATTTTTCGCTCATTTTACTTTTGTAGAAAATTAGCTTCTCTGGCTCTGATGGCATAGATACCACATATCTGAGGTAGTCATTGGCCTTGAAGTCCTTTTCATTCCGTCTATGATAGAAGCCCTCTATAAAATACCAGATCATGGTAGCCACAACAGAGGCAGTTTTTTGATTGTGATCGTCAAAGTCTGGGTTATATTCGTAAAAACCAGCGGTGCTTAGTTTGTCATTTAGGCCAGCATACCAGCATATCTGACATGCTTCCTCGCCTGTCAGGCCAAATGCCTGTGCGTTTTCGTTGCCTGGAGCGTCGCTGGATTTGATAGCAGAGACGTCAAAGCTGAGCATGTCAGCATACCGGATCACAGGTTCCATTTCCTGTAGGTGCTGTCTCAAATGTCCAAGTCTATACGACTCGAAGTATAATTTTTCCAAAATGCTGATGGCTGATTGATCTATCAAATAGCTTTGATAAGCCAAGTGAGTATAGTTGAATAAAAAATTGGGATCGTGCATCAATATCCTATTGATGTGCTTCTTGCTCATCCCACTAGTGGCTTCTGTTTCTAGGTCCAACATGGCATCAATATTCAAGATACTGACCAGTTTTTCCATATCTTCATAGGCCAGGTACTGACCATAATCGATATCATGTGAGCCACCAATTAGAATAGGCAGAACATTGTGCTCTATGAGTGTCCTGCATACTTCCTTTACTCTCAGGTAGGTATCCTCTAGCGTATTGCCATTTCTTAGGTTCCCTAGATCTACTATCCTATAGCTGCCAGTTCCTTTTTTAAGGGCATACAATTTTTTGCGTATTGCATCTGCTGCTTTGTCTACCCCTTTATTGTTTTCTGTGCCACGATTTTCTTGAATGCCAATTAAAGCAATGTCAGCACCATTCAGTCCTGGCGATTTCTCTTGGTTAATATGGATGGCATCCAAAAAAGTGTTTTGACCGGATATGTTTTCGTAGAGCGCTTCATCAATTGCAGAAAAGAATATTTTTAGATCCATGATACTAAAATATGGAAAGTTAGGACTTATGGCAACAGTTGCATTGAGTGTTGAAAATAAAAAAGGCTGGTACTTTTTACAATACCAGCCTTTCCTTGAGTTCTTAGGACTTAACCGCCGAAGTCGTCAAACCTGATGTTTTCTGATGGAACACCCATGTCGTCGAGCATCTTCAATACGGCTGCATTCATCATAGGAGGGCCGCACAGGTAATACTCTACCTCTTCGGGCTCTGGATGATCCTTGAGGTAGTTGTCATATAATACCTGATGGATAAAACCTATGTAGCCATCGCCTTCTTTGTCTTCGAGAGAAGATTTGATCTTCCAATTGTCGTCTGGCAAAGGCTCTGATAGTCCAATATTGAAGCTGAAATTAGGGAAATCTTTTTCAATGTCTCTGAAATGGTCTACATAGAATAGCTCTTGCTTTGAACGTCCTCCGTACCAGTAAGATACTTTTCTGTCTGTCTTTTCTGTATGGAACAGATGGAAAATATGGGAACGTAATGGAGCCATACCTGCACCACCACCAATGTAGATCATTTCACGCTTAGTAGGATTGATGTGGAATTCACCGTATGGTCCTGAGATCGTTACTTTATCTCCTGCTTTCTTGGAGAAGATATAAGATGAGCAGATTCCAGGATTTACATCCATCCATTTGCCAGCAGCTCTGTCCCAAGGTGGAGTGGCAATCCTAATGTTCAGCATGATAATGTTGCCCTCTGCAGGGTGGTTGGCCATAGAATAGGCTCTGAATATGGGTTCATCATTTGTCATAACAAGATCCCACATGCCAAATTTATCCCAGTCCCCTTTATATATGTCTTGCTTGTGGCCCAAGTCTGGGTGAGGCGTGATGTCCATATTGGCAAAAGGTATGGTGCACTCTGGCACATCTATTTGTACATAACCTCCAGATTGGAAATCCAATCTCTCGCCTTCTGGCAACCTTACCACAAATTCTTTTATAAATGTAGATACGTTGTAGTTAGAAACAACTTCACATTCCCACTTCTTGATACCAAAAATCTCTTCAGGAATACGTATTTGCATGTCTTGCTTTACCTTCACTTGACATGAAAGTCTTACATTCTCTTTTTGCTCTGCCCGGCTCAAATGTCCTACTTCGGTAGGCAATACATCTCCACCACCTTCTTCTACTACGCATTTGCACATGGCACAAGTACCCCCACCACCGCATGCGGAAGGAAGAAAAATTTTGGAGGCTGATAATGTTGAAAGCAAGCTTGACCCAGCAGAGGTGACTAATGGGTTTTCCTCATCCCCGTTGATAACAATTTTTACGTCTCCAGATTGTACCAGTTTTGATTGCGCATAGAGTAGTATCAAAACTAATAGCAGTATTATAACAGTAAAGGCGACAATGGAAGTTATAATTATTGAAGTCATTTTAACTTATAATAGTATGTGACAAGTTTAATTCCATCAAAATGGAATACAAATATATTTATAATATGTCAAAACAATAAGTATGTACATGATTAATTTATTACATACGGATTCCTATGATAATTATGGTTTAGTTGTTGGTATGGTTGATTTATAACATTTCCAAAGGGAAGCTGTAATGACGGGAAAGCCACTTCATTGGTATAGATAGGCTATGTTTTGAGAAGCTGCTTCCAGGTGCCTTTCATGTAGTTGTATTTCAATGTGCTGGGCAATGCCTTCCACCAGTATCGATTTATTTCCACAGCAAATGAAGGTTGCATATAGCAATTGATGGTGCATCCTTTACATGCAGGATATCTGCCTTCCATTTGAGTAAGCTGCTGTACTTGAGAAGATTGGTATAAGTTGAATAGCTTGTTTTCAATCGGGATGGATTCAATCCCCAAGTGGTAGCATGGTAATATCAAATGATTTTCGGGAGAAATGACCACCGTAGAACTGGCCGCTTTACAAACAGGTTCATTTATATTATTTCCTCCTGATTTCCTCAATGCTATAAAAGCCTCATTGAGATATACTTTAGGTTTTCTGCCCCACTCTGATAGGGTATTTAAAGACGAATAGGACAGGACGTCACTTTCCCCTACAGTATTATAATCAAATACAGGATTGATGATTAACACGAGATTATTAGGAAGACAAATATTTTCGTAGATCGATTCTAGCTGGTCAATATTGTATTCTGTTGCGGTAAACAATATGTCGGGTCTTTCCCCTAATGTAGCTGCCAAAGCTATAGAGTCCATTACTGCGTCGAAACATGCTACGCCGCGGGATTTGTCATGGGTATCTCTGTCGGCTGCATCTAGGGAGAAATGAAGCATGTCCACTTTTCCCTGGAGACGACTAGCCCATTTAGGATATAAGAGGCAGTTGGTAGTAAGTGTGGTGATGAACCCCTCTCGTTTGGCTAACTCAAGCAATTGATCTATTTCTCTGTGCAGCAGAGGCTCTCCTCCTGTAAAGTCAATTACTTTTACCCCTAATTTCTTAAGGTCCCTTAGGTTTTGTGCTACGGTGAGCTTATCGGCATAGGGCGAAGGGCGCTCCCAAATATCACAAAAACCGCAACGCGCATTGCACCTATAAGTGACATAGTAGTTGCACAATACGGGGTGTGATATAAGTCGCATTTTCTTACTTATTCCGATAAACCCACTGCCTAATTATTTTTAAATACTCCCAGTAGCTGAATGAGGTGCTTTACTCAAGCATTTGCAGTAAAAGCGTCAGTTTGCTCTTCAAATTCCTACGGTCTACAATAAAGTCGAGGAACCCATGCTCAAGCAGAAATTCTGAACTCTGGAAACCTTTTGGAAGGTCTTTCCCTATTGTTTCTCTGATCACCCTAGGGCCTGCAAAACCGATTAAAGCTCCTGGCTCTGCTATATTAAAGTCTCCCAACATTGCGAAAGAGGCGGTCACACCTCCAGTGGTAGGGTCGGTTAGCAATGAGATATAAGGAATCTTGGCTTCTGATAAAAGTGCGAGCTTTGCAGAAGTTTTTGCCATTTGCATCAATGAAAAACCGGCTTCCATCATCCGCGCTCCTCCAGACTTTGAAATCATTAAGAATGGAATCTTATGTTTGATAGCGTAATCAATGGCACGAGCAATCTTCTCACCTACTACCGAACCCATAGACCCCCCTATGAAGTTAAAATCCATACAAGCTATCACTAGGTCTAAACCGTTCATCTTGCCATGAGCAGTCCTGACGGCATCCTTTAAAGAGGTCTTGGCCTGAGTGGCTTTAATTCTGCTAGGATAAGGCTTGCTGTCGGTAAAGTTTAATGGGTCCGCAGAACTCATGTTCTCATTCAGCTCCTTGAACTCATTTTTGTCAAAAAGGATCTCGAAGTACTCTTTCGATCCAATCCTTACATGGTAGTCATCTTCAGGACTAACATATGCGTTGTTCTTCAGCTCCCTGGTATGAATGATTTTTCCTGTAGGAGTTTTGTACCAAAGTCCATCAGGAGCTTCTTTTTTAGCTTCTGTAGGGGTAAGTATTCCTTTGTCCTTTCTCTTAAACCAACTCATTTCTGCTATTTTAATGGGCTAATAATAATATCTGATACCGAATAGATTTATGCAATATCAATTTCATTTGCCAAATATACATCTTGAATGGCATTTAACAATTCTATGCCTTCATTCATTGGTCGCTGAAATGCTTTTCTTCCCGAAATTAAACCCATTCCGCCAGCTCTCTTATTGATAACGGCCGTTCTTACTGCATCTGCTCTGTCGTACATGCCCTTAGACTCCCCTCCTGAATTAATGAGACCAATTCTACCCATGTAACAATTGATCACTTGATAGCGACATAAATCTATTGGATGGTCACTTGACATCTCAGAATACATTTTAGGTGTCGACTTGGAGTAACCCACCGCAGTAAAACCACCATTAAGTCCCGGCAACTTTTGCTTGATAATGTCTGCTTGGATAGTTACTCCCAAATGATTGGCCTGTCCGGTGAGGTCTGCTGCTGTATGATAGTCTATGCCATCTTTCTTAAAGGCAACATTTCTGGTATAGCACCACAATATAGTGGCCATTCCTAGGTCATGCGCCCTTTCGAAAGCCGCTGCTACTTCAATAATTTGTCTGTTGGACTCTTCAGAGCCAAAATAAATGGTGGCGCCAATAGCGGCTGCTCCCAAGTTCCAAGCCTCTTCAACAGAACCGAACATTATCTGATCATATTTGGCAGGATAAGTCAACAGTTCGTTATGATTGATTTTGACAATCAAAGGGATTTTATGCGCATACTTTCTAGCAATAATAGCCAAGTTGCCGAAAGTCGTAGCCACTGCATTGCATCCACCTTCAATCGCCAACTTTACAATGTTTTCGGGATCGAAGTAGATGGGGTTGGGAGAGAAGGAAGCACCTGCTGTATGTTCTATTCCTTGGTCTACGGGAAGGATAGACATATAGCCAGTATTGGCCAATCTGCCTGTATTCATGATCGCAGCAAGGTTGCGCAACACTTGAGGACTCCGGTTCGATGGCATGAATACTTTATCGAGAAACTCCGGGCCAGGCTTGTGCAATAGTTCTGCATCGATTGTATTACAGCGATGGTTGAGCAGACTGTCTGCCTCATCTCCCAATAGGGCAACTATTTTGTTATAGGACATAGTGCTGACGATTTGTTTTTTTTAGAATAGGGAATTTAATTGATTTATAATTAGAAACCTCTCTATTATGTTTATTAAAATACTTGACACAAGAGAGAGGGCTATCAGCATAATGCTTTTCATTGCCCTATGTGGAACCCAGGTGAAAATCAAACTATCAGTCAACAATAGCTACTTTTATCAATATATCCTCTTTCTTTTTCTTATACACCTCAAATACAAACTCATTTTCTCTAGTCAAAGGAACAATTCTGTTAGTCATAAATTGGAATACTTCAGTTCCTTTTACATCTCGAGTGTCTAGAAGTGATGTTTTTGTGGTTTCTCCAGTTTTGTCATTCACTTTATAAGCAGTAAGAAAACCTCCTTGCTCATCAATATGTTCTGCTGGTGCGGCGTCCAAAGGGAGGTCAATATTTTTCACGTTGTCGAGGAATACAATATAATGGTATTCCTTTCCTGCAATATGTTTATATGACATCCCCCCCATGCCTTTGTAGCCTTTTTGAGATTTTGGCAATTTTTTCATCCATACGAACTCACCTTCCGAACTTATTTTGGTAACGAGTAAGTCGTTATAATGAAAAGTCTGTTGTATGTTGGTTCCCCCATTTTGGGAAGCATATCGGTGTATTATCTTATAACGTTGCTCTCCAATTAATAAGATACTGCCATTTTCATGTATCAGCAACTCTGTCATATTTAAGTGTTCAAACTCTGCTTTTCCCTTTGCCTCCTCTTTCACATTTTTTCTTTTTTCTTTCCGATTAGTGTACAGGTTCAAAATCTCCAATGGGATTTCATATTCTTTTATGTCATAAATGCTGACTTCAGAGCCTACTTTGAACATCAAGATTCCGCTAGCGTTCCCTACCTTATTCCCCTTATTATAAAATCCGGCACAAGTCATATAGTTATCAGGGGTTTCAAACAGTGCTAGATCACTTATAAACTTGTTCTCTAGTGCTATCATGGTAGAGACAAAATCGGAAGAATTAGCTTTTACCCTCAGTAGCTCTATATGGTAGTTTGCACCATCTTGCCCTCTTTTCTTGTCGTCTGTGGAATCGTCTTTGTATACCTTGGCCAGAATATAAGTATTACCATCTGAGTCAATGGAATAATCAAGTATATCCATTTTTTTCTCGGTGTATGGCATTTCCACTTCCTTTTGCCATAAGGGATTCAGGTTCTGGTCAAATACACTTAAGCCTATTACGTCATGATTTACCGCATCTCTTTTCTTTTCAGGCTTCATTCTATAGTGTACAAGCAATTTTGAATTGTCAAATGACCGTTGAAAATTGAACTTGTCTGCTACCTCTAGGTTCCATATGCCGCCACTTATCGTAGTGCCGGTGATTTTGCCTTCTACATTTACTATCTTTTCACCTTTGCCAATAAATGCTCCTTCAGCGAAATCTATTTCCCTCGCAAACAACATCTCTTGCTTATTGGAACCATCCCAATCGGAATAGAAAAGATAAAATCGATTATTAAACTCCTCCACGCCTTCCAACTGGTAGTATAACGGCAGATCCTTATACTCTCTCGCTTTTATAAAGCTTAACTTGTCAGCATCCATCTTTTGCAAAAAGATTCTTTTTTTCTTGTTAACTTTAACCGTAAGTATTTCGCTATTGTGATGGAAATAGTGTTTTTTTGATGCATCAATTACTGGATAGGGTTTCCCTAAGCTTACAAATGCATCTTGTTCCTCGTAATACTGTCCATAGCTGGTGGTAACACAGAGAAACATTGTAAAATAAAATAGATAATGTTTCATGATATAAGTTAAAGTTTTTTTGCATAAATATCTTTCCTTTTAAGGAGCCCATTCTGTAGCAAACATCTTAAAAGTTACATGAAAGCAATTTTGTGCCTTTTCGCTCTCATCTATATTGCGAAGGAGAATTGGAAGTTTGGTTTTATGATCTTGTTAACCAATAAAATATCAGGACTGTTGCCCAATAGAGGGAAAGGAGGTATGTCTCCGAAGGGGCACGGTTCGTAGGCCCGCTTATAATACGTCTACAATAATAAACAGCCTCGATGGGGTTTTGCTTTTCTCTGAAATGCCTTCCAAACCTTACAAAGGTAATAAAGAACTGTAGTCCCTTTTTACCTTTTATGCCATTGCACGTACATTAGTGTCATGAAAAAGCATCGTGTAAGAGTGATTACCCTGTTATTAATGTTGTTTATAGGCTTTTCGATATTCAGCTGCTCAAAAACTGTATATGTTCGCCAAAATGGCACTACTTATAATGATTATGAGGCCATAAAGCATAAGAAAGTGGTGAAAAAGAACACCAAGAAGCCCAAAACTTATGTTAGACAACAGAATTGGTAATAAAATCAATGATAAACTTTCCCAATAAAAAAGGCCGGGGCAATGAAAATCCCGGCCTTTTTGACGATCCAATTTTCTTATCTTATTTTACTTCTTCGTAATCCACGTACTCTCCTCCTTTAAAAACCTTTTCTTTCTCCTCTTTTTTGTCTTTTGGTACATAATGAATGTCAACATTGCTGTTTGGCGGGCGCATCGTGGAGGCTTCTCTACTGTTGTTGAACTGCCCATTTTGCTGCATCTTTCCCCCGAGTGACCAAAAGAAAATCCTAAAAATATAACCTCCTACTTTAAATAGGAGGTAAGCTATTAAGAAGGTTATTAAAAGGAATTTTAACATAGCGAATTAGTTCTTACAATGAAAAACCTATTTGCTCAGATATAAGTTTCTTTCATTGTAAATTTTCAGGAAGAAGTCGTCCATCAGGTCATCTATAAAGTAAATAGCTTCCCCGGTAGATTTCATTTCAGGTCCTAGTTCCTTATTTACATTTGGAAACTTATTAAAAGAGAAAATAGGAACTTTAATCGCATATCCATTTTTTCTAGGATTGAATTTAAGGTCTTTCACCTTCTTCTCACCCAGCATTACCTTGGTAGCATAGTTTACATAAGGCTCTTGATATGCTTTACAGATAAATGGTACGGTGCGAGAGGCTCGAGGGTTGGCCTCAATGATATAAACTTTGTCATTTTTAATCGCAAACTGCACATTGATTAGCCCTACAGTATTGAGCGCCAAAGCAATCTTTTGAGTATATTCCTCGATCTGCCTGATCACAAAGTCACCTAAGTTGAAGGGAGGCAATACTGCATAAGAGTCACCAGAGTGGATTCCTGCGGGTTCTATATGCTGCATAATCCCGATGATGTAAACATCTTCCCCGTCACAAATAGCATCAGCTTCTGCTTCGATGGCACCGTCTAAGAAATGATCCAATAATACTTTGTTTCCAGGTATATCTTTAAGGATACTTAATACATGCCTCTCTAGTTCTTCTTCATTGATTACTATTTTCATGCTCTGGCCGCCCAGTACGTAAGATGGACGTACAAGCAAAGGGAAGCCGATCTTTTTGGAAAGCTCCAATGCCATGTCAGCGTTTTCGATAACACCAAACTCTGGATATGGAATGTCGTTTTCCTTTAATAAGGTAGAGAAACTTCCACGATCTTCTGCAAGGTCTAGAGAGGCGTAGTTGGTCCCAATGATTTTGATACCATATCGTTCTAGCTTTTCAGCCAACTTCAGAGCTGTTTGTCCACCAAGCTGAACAATTACCCCTTCCGGTTTCTCTAATAAGATAATATCATAAATGTATTCCCAGAAAACGGGCTCGAAATAGAGTTTGTCTGCCACGTCAAAGTCAGTGGAGACGGTTTCTGGGTTACAGTTGATCATGATGGTCTCATAACCGCATTCTTTGGCAGCAAGCACACCATGGACACAAGAATAGTCGAATTCAATACCTTGACCGATACGGTTGGGTCCTGAGCCTAGAACGATAATCTTCTTTCTGTCGGAAGAAATTGATTCGTTCTCATCACCAAAAGTCGAGTAGTAATATGGAGTACTAGCTTCAAACTCTGCAGCACAAGTGTCGACAAGTTTATAAACTCTATTGATGCCTAGCGCTTTCCTCTTTTGGAACACTTCGCTTTCTAAGCACTCTAGCAAGTGAGCAATCTGCCTGTCGGCATATCCTTTTTCTTTCGCATTTCTAAGGAGGCTCTCAGGGATTGAGTTTTTGTCATACTTTTCGATTTCTTTTTCCAATAGCACTAATTCCTCAATTTGTTCTAGGAACCACTTATCGATTTTGGTAATGCTTTGTATGGTCTTAAAGGTGATACCCAACTTGAAAGCGTCATAGATATGGAAAAGCCTGTTCCAGCTTGGATGCTTGAGGCTATGCAATATCTCGTCTTGCTCTTGCAATTCTTTCCCGTCAGCACCTAAGCCATTTCTGCCTATTTCAAGAGATTGACACGCCTTTTGTAAGGCTTCTTGAAAGTTCCTTCCGATACCCATTACTTCGCCTACAGATTTCATCTGTAGTCCTAGTTCTCTATCCGCTCCATGAAACTTGTCAAAGTTCCATCTTGGTATCTTTACTATTACATAATCAAGCGCAGGCTCAAAGAATGCTGAAGTGTTTTTAGTGATTTGATTCTTTAGTTCGTCTAGGTTGTATCCTATCGCAAGCTTAGCAGCAATTTTTGCTATAGGATATCCAGTAGCTTTTGATGCCAAGGCGGAAGACCTGGAAACCCTTGGGTTAATCTCGATGCCAATGATATCATCATTTTCGGGGTTTACGGCAAATTGGACGTTACAACCTCCCGCAAATTTTCCTATGCCATTCATCATCTTGATGGCAAGGTTCCTCATCTTCTGATATACGGTATCGGGAAGTGTCATGGCAGGAGCTACTGTTATGGAATCTCCTGTATGGATGCCCATTGGGTCAAAGTTTTCTATCGAGCAAATGATAATAATATTTTGCTCATTGTCTCTTAGCAGCTCTAGCTCATATTCTTTCCAGCCTAAAATACTTTGCTCAACGAGCACTTCGTGTATTGGAGAAGCATGGAGACCTGCTGTCAAGGCCTTGTCAAAATTCTCGGGGTTTTCTACAAATCCGCCTCCAGAGCCTCCTAGGGTATAGGAAGGACGTATTACCAATGGAAAGCCTATTTCCTGAGCGATTTCTTTGCCTTGGAGGAAAGAGGTGGCAGTGGAGCCTTTGCATACATTTACTCCAAGTTCCTGCATTTTTAGTCTGAACAACTCTCTGTTTTCAGTAGTCTCAATAGCATTGATGTCTACCCCGATTATTCTCACACCGTACTTCTCCCAAATGCCTGCATTTTCACATTCGATAGCCAGATTGAGTGCTGTTTGTCCTCCCATGGTGGGCAGTACGGCGTCTATTTTATGCTTCTGAAGGATCTCAATGATAGATTTTTTCTCGAGAGGCTTTAAGTAGATATTGTCTGCCGTGACCTGGTCGGTCATAATGGTAGCAGGGTTGGAGTTGATTAAGGTTACCTCAATTCCTTCTTCGCGCAATGAACGTGCTGCTTGCGAGCCCGCATAATCAAACTCGCAGGCCTGACCTATTACAATAGGGCCGCTTCCGATGATCAAAACTGACTTGATACTATTATCTTTTGGCATTTTAGGGATGTTATTTTTAGGTCTGAAAATGGTTGCGCAAATTTATAGGATTATGTGGACAATCAAAAGTTGTAGTTTGATCTTTATATAAGTACAGTCAACTCCTTTCTTCATTGCAACATAAGAGTGCTTTACAAAGCCGTGCGTAGGTTGTTTTAATGTAATATTTATAAAGATTGTTTGACGCATTTTAGATCATTGAAATGCAAATCTGGTAAGCTAGGTGCTAATCTACCTTTAATTTACTTCTAGCCTCCTTATAATCCCATGTTTTGGTGGAACTGATAATTTCATGAGATTCATTACAATGTAATTATGAAAAAAAATAAGTAAAGATTTCTTTAATAAGGTAATCTAAATTCACAACATGAAATGAATTCTAATCTTTAAAGGGAGAAACGATGGAAACCTTTAATTACGTGAAAAATGCTTTTGAAACAATAAGGATCCACAATAGAAGGCTAAGAGATATAAGTGTGGATATAGAGACCTGCTATCGAAACAATGAAGATGTTCGAATTGTCTACGATACAGACGTTGAAGAAAATAAAGATACAGTTTCTAAAATCTGGAGAATCGGAGATGATTCAATTTTGCTCAGGAATTTGAAGATGATTCCATTAAGGGCTATAAGAAAAGTAGAGGTAGCAAATGACACTTTATAAATGTCGTGCCCTTCTTAGTGCATTGTTTTTTCACCTTTTACGGACTTTCTATTCTTAGCAGGCGATGAAATAATCGGGTATTTCATCGCCTGCTTCTGATTTTCCTTTGACATTTATATGTGGAGAGCCCTGTTCTCAGTAGCAGCAAGGCACGCTTCTTTCAGTGCTTCTGTGTACGTAGGGTGAGCATGTGACATGCGTGCAACATCCTCTGCTGAAGCTCTAAACTCCATCGCAACCACCGCTTCAGCTATCATATCAGCTGCCCTAGGCCCTATGATATGGACACCCAAAATCTCATCGGTTTTTTCGTCCGCTAAAACCTTGACTTGTCCGTCGGTATCCATACTGGCAGTCGCTCTTCCGGATGCTTTGAAAGGGAAAGAACCTGTTTTGTAGGCTTGCCCTTTTTCTTTAAGCTGCTCTTCTGTATAACCTACAGAGGCTACCTCAGGCCAAGTATAAACAACCCCTGGTATTAATAGATAATTCACATGGGGCTTTTGCCCAGCAATCTTTTCAGCTACAAAAACGCCTTCTTCTTCAGCTTTGTGGGCTAGCATTGGGCCTTTGATCACATCGCCTATAGCGTATATATTATCAACATTGGTCCTAAGATTATCATCAACCTCAACTCTGCCAGCTTTATCTGTAGGTATACCCACTTTATCTAATCCAAGGCCTTCGGTGTAAGGGCGTCTTCCTATTGCAATCAGGCAGTAATCTGCTTCAATGTTTACTTCTTCTCCTTTCTTGTTTTCGGCTTTAACCACCACAGATTTCCCTTTATTCTCTACGGCAGTAACCTTATGGCTTAATTTAAAGTCAATGCCTAACTTTTTGGTAGAGCGCTGTAGTTCTCTGCCCAGGGTTTTGTCCAAGGTGGGGATTATGCTGTCTAGGTATTCTACTACTGTTATTTTAGCACCCAAGCGGGCATAAACCGAACCCAGCTCCATACCGATGATACCACCTCCAATCACAATCATATGTTTAGGGATCTCTTTTAGTGAAAGAGCTTCAGTGCTTGTGATGATGCGCTTCTTATCGATTTGGGCGAAAGGTAATGAAGCTGGTTTGGAACCAGTAGCAATGATTACCTTGTCCGTTTTTATCTCTTTTTCGCCTTCTTTATTAGTGATCTTGATCGTGTTCTTATCTACAAATGAACCTGTCCCTATATGAACGTCAATCTTATTCTTCTTCATCAAGAAGTTGACCCCATTGTTCATCTGTTTCACTACTTCATCTTTTCTCTTTATCATCTGCCCAAAGTCCACTTTGAGGTTGGAGAGCTCAATCCCATGGGTTTTGAACGATGTTTGGGCGTTATGAAAGTGCTCAGAAGAGTCGAGCAATGCTTTAGAAGGAATGCATCCGACATTCAAACAAGTTCCCCCTAAGTCAGGATATTTTTCTATGATAGCTGTTTTCATGCCTAGCTGAGCACAGCGTATGGCTGCTACATAACCACCAGGACCTGAACCGATAACTGTTACGTCGTATTGCATTGTTTATATATGTGTAAGATTTGCATTGTTAGACTCAAGACATCAGACTAAACTTTAACCTGTTTATTTTTTGCCTCATGTCTTAAGTCTTCTGTCTGTCTTTAATTTATATGCCTAGTAGTAATCTTGCTGGATCTTCCAACAGTTCTTTTATGCGTAC